>Ga0101944_10001015_pt1 | contig 66883 bp, 45 predicted proteins | sample DewCreD2012metaG_FD_75245 | JGI IMG/M metagenome (GOLD analysis project Ga0101944, IMG submission 75245) | Hot spring sediment bacterial and archeal communities from British Columbia, Canada, to study Microbial Dark Matter (Phase II) - Dewar... ... | reverse complement strand
TCCAGCAGCTCAATCGCCTTGCGCAGATTTCGATCCTACAGGCTCTGACCAGCAGTCCTCACGCGCTCATGGCGCAACTCAACACCATGGCGCGCAATCAAACGGTGCCTGAGCAACTCGCAACCGCAGTAAGCGAAGTGGTGGGCCGCATGCGCACCAGCGCGAAGCTCGATGGGCTCGGCAAGCTGATCGAGCAACTGCGACACGAACGTCCAGACGCTTGGCGCCTCGTTGTGTTCACAAGCCGCCTGGAAACGCAGACCACGATTCAAGCGTATCTCGAAGAGCGTGGCATCAGTGTCGGGATTATCAACGGCTCCTCAGGCCCGCGCAATCAGATAACACTTCAGCGATTTCGCAGAAACCCGCCGGGTTGTCACGTCATCGTGTCTACGGAAGCAGGCGCCGAAGGCATCAATCTTCAGGTCGCTAATGTGCTGGCCAACTACGACCTGCCCTGGAACCCGATGATCGTCGAGCAGCGCATCGGCCGCGTGCAGCGCCTTGCCTCCGAGCACGCAAAAGTCAGCATCTTCAATGTTATCCTGCAGGGCACATTCGAGGAGTATATCGTCGGCCGACTGATGGAAAAGCTGCAAATGGCCTCGCACGCGATCGGTGACGTCGAGGCACTTCTGGAAGCTTCCGGCGCGGATGAAGACGATGAGAACGCCGGCACGAGTTTCGAGGAAAGAATCAGAAAGCTTGTGCTTGCGGCACTCGCTGGCAAAGACGTGAAGGAGGCTGTACGGTTGGAGGAGCAAAGCATCGCGGAAGCCAAGGCCGAGCTGGAACGCGAACAGGAAAACATTGACCGCTTGCTAGGCGGCATGGATGGCGCCGAATATATCGGCCCGCGCGCCCCCAACCTACCGCCTCCGGCACATTCAATGGAGCCGAAGGAATTCACGCTCGCGGCGCTGTGCACGCTTGGTGCGCGCCTGTCTCAGCAAGGTAACGGGCTCCATCTCTCTGAGCACAACGGCGGACGGGAATGAAGCGCAAAGCCGGGGCGTCTGTGCGCAGCAGACGGAGCGCAGAACTCATCCCGCCGCCAACCCGCAGGCTGCGAAACGCAAAACGCCCCCGGCCGCAAGACCGGGGGCGTTCGGGGAGACGACGCAAATCAGCGCGGCGACACCACGCGGTAGAAGCGCGCACCGGCCCCCGGCGCGGCGCTGTCGTTGAACTCGAATTCATCCCCGCCCCGGCTGGCAGCCAGCCCGATGGGTTCCCATGCGATTCCATTCGTGGAGACCTCGACGATGTGCTGACGTCCGGCCTTGCCCCGGATGCGGAGGCTGGGTTTGCCTTCCGGGCCGGGCGCGATGCGGGTGATTTCGATGACAACCGGCCCCGGTTCCGGTCCTCCAATGAGGGCGTCAATGATGGCCTGCGCCTCGGCGATCAACTGGGCCGCCAGTTCCGGATCGTGCGGGGCGACCTGCGCCTGCACTTTGTTCTGGAAGGCTTGCAACTGGTTGGCGGCCACCGCCGGTTGGCTGCGGTCAATGGCGGCCATCGCCGCGCGCAACGAGGCCAGCAGGGGCTGGGGCCGGGGCGCGCCTGCGGCCACGGCGGCGGCCAGCCGCCCAACCGCTTGCGCGGTGGTGATGACTTCCACCACGAAGTTCCGGCGGGCGGATGTCATGCCGTCGGACACCACCAGCGACAGGGCGTTGCTGCCGACGGGCAGGGTGGCGGCGGCAACGGCGGTGGTGGCGAAGGCGTTGGATTCGCCCGCGCGGAACCAGCCAAACGCCAAGGCGTCGCCATCGGGATCGCTCGAAGCCTCGCCATCCAGCACCGCGATGGCGTTGAGGCCGTTGGGCGAGATGAGCAGCAGTTCGGTGGCGCCGATGCTGGCGACGGGGGCGCGGTTGACCTGCACCACGGCGTTGGTGGTGGCCACGCCGGCGAGGTTGGAAACAGTGAGCGTGTAGGTGCCGGCCTGACCATAAGTGACGCCCGCAAGCTGGAGGGTGGCGTTCGTTTCGCCCGGCAGGTCCACTCCGCCAAAGCTCCATTGCAAGCGCAGGGGAGCGGTGCCGGTGACGGTCGCGGTGAAGGTGGCGGTGGTGCCTTCGTTGACTTTGAGGAGACTCGGATTCATGGAAGCAATCGCGGGCAACGCAAAATTCAAGAAGAGCCTCATCCCGGGGAAGCGACCGCAAACGGCAATATCCGCTCGCCCATCCAAATTGATGTCCGCCACGGCGACCCGAAGCGGAGGGCTGAATGGGAAAAGCATGTCCTGCGGCGTTGGAAGCTCGAATGCGACGGGGAAGGCATTGGTGTCCACCAGCGTGCCTGAAGATCGGTTCAGCATCACCGAGACCATGCCGCTGGCACTGCTCCCCACCACCAGATCGGGCCGCCCGTCGCCGTCAATGTCTCCCACGGCAATTGACCGCGGACCGCCACCAGTTGAGACACTGATGGGCGCACCAAACATCCCGGGCAAACCGCCCGGGCTGCCCGTCTGATTGAGCAGCACCACGATGTGGTTGGCCTCACTATCCAGCAGCAGATCCAGCCTGCCATCCGCGTTCAAATCGGCCGCAGTGAGACTCTGGCTGACACCGGTGAAGACTACCGAATTCGCAAACGAGGCATGGCCGAAGTCGCCTGTCATGGACAAATTTTTGAACAGAATGACCCGGTTTTCGGAAGGCAGACTAACGACCAAATCCCAGCGCCCATCGCCGTCGAAATCCCCGGTCACAATGTCACTTGGCATACTGCCGAGCGGCAGGTCAAACGGGGCGGCGACCGAGTTGGTGGTGAAGCTTCCGGGGGCGGCGGCGCCAGGAAACACGCGAATCCGCTGCCCAGCAGCAACGACCAGTTCTTTTTTTCCGTCCCCGTTCAGGTCCGCCAGCAGAACCTTCTCGGTCAGCGCTTCCACTGGAAAAGAAACTGTTGGCTCAAAGCTGTCAGGGGATAGGGCGCCGGGAATCCCGAGATTGCGGCGGACGGCCACAGTAAGATTACCACCCGGTCCTCGGGTCACGCTGACCAGGTCCGGGTTTCCATCATTGTCCACATCGCCAGCGTGGCCGCGGTAGCCGCTGCCTCGCGTGGAGAGCGGCACCGCTTCCGCAAATCCAACCCATCCGTCCGGTCCGCTGCCAAGATTTTCATGCAACACAAAATTCTGGCTGCCAAATTCAGCCGCCATGATGACATCTGGATATCCGGTTCCGTTCAAATCCGCAAAGCTGAGAGCTGCCAGGGATCCGGAAGACGTCATCAAATCCTGTTGGATGAATTGCCCGGCCAGCAGGTCCTCTCCGCTCCCATAGGTCGGCAGGAAGGGCAGCGGCGCTTCCGCAAACAAGCCGCCCACCGTGACAGACGGCGGCGCGTAAGTAGCCCCCGGCGGCACTTGAACGACCAGTTTGCTCACGCTGGCGGCCACGACGCTGGCCCGCACGGCCCCGAACCAGACGATGTTGTCAGACGGCGTGGCGCTGAAATTCGCGCCGGTGATTTCAACCGCGTCGCCCGGCCGCGCAACGCGCGGGGTGAAGCTGTCAATGCGCGGAACTCCCCCGGCAACGGGCGGCGGGGGTGGGGGAGCCGCCGGGGAGATTTCCACGACGCCCCGGAAAGGATGTCCAGAACTGTCAGAGGCCGAGTTCGCGTGGTCGTTCCAATTGCCCAGACTGGAATAGACCGGCGAATTGATGTGCGCGTAGTCTTCGCCGGGAACGAATTCGTTCGGCTCACCTGGCGCCCAACGGGTGTAGGTGATCGGTTGCCCGCTGCTCCAGACAAAGGCACCTTCTTGTGCGGCATCATTCAGCCCAATCCACAGGTGACTCGTTTGCCCGCCGAAATTGGCAAACGTGTTGAACACCCAGTCGTTCTCCCCGGCGTCGTTGATGGTGACGAGATGCCCGCCTAGTGCGACGGCTTTTGCCTCCGCTTCGGCCCAAGTGCTGGAACTGAGCAGAAAATAGATGCTGCCGTTGGCGGTGTTGGTGATCGGACCGGCGAGGATGGAGGGACCGGAGGGCGGCGGAGGATTGGTGGGGACGCACTTGCCCGCAGTGCCGACGGCGTGGATGGCGGCGATTTCAGCCGTGGAAAGGGCGCGGTTGTAGAGACTGAATTCATCAATCAACCCTTGAAACGCATAAACCTCGTTGCCCGGGCCCGCCGGGCGACGCCCCACATACAGGTCAAACGTCGTGTGCGGCGTGAACGAGCCAAATGACCGCTGGGCGACGATCACGCCGTTGCAATACAGTCTGGCCAGGCCGCTGGCCTTGTCGTAAGTGAGCGCCACGTGCTGAAACTCGTTGGGCTTCACCGTGCCAGCCGGGCTGTAAAGCTGCCGCCACATTCCGCTGGAGGTGACAATGTTGGCATACAAGGCGCCCGGTCCCGCGCCGAACGACAGCGGGTCCACATGGAAATGGACTCCCCAAGTGTTCGCGCCATTGTTCCACTCGGCAATCGGTTGTCTGACCGACACGTCGGCAGGATTGATCCAGCACTCCACCGTGAAGCCGTCGGCGGTGCCGACATTGATGGCGGCCCCGGCGGGGATGCGCACGGAGTCGTTCACGCCATCGAATTGAAAGGCCTGCCCCACCTTGCCGACAGAGGTGACCGTTCCACCCAGCAAACTGCCCGGTGAATTGCCCAGGACATCGCTCCCATCGCCTTCTCCCTTCCACCAGCCCACCAACCCCGGGGGCGGGGGAGTGCAGTTGGCTTGGGCGGCCGCCAAGCTCAGGGCGAACAAGAAACTGGCAAGGGTGGTTCGGCTGAAAGCAGTGAGAGAACGACGGATATGTCGGCGGGCAGTTTGCATATGTTTCATAGACTGCGCGAGTTGCGGGGTTGTGCGATACGGGCGAGCGGCCAACACCACTTCGTTCCCGAATGCGAGCAGTCCAGCCAACAAGGACAGTCCCTGTCAATGATGATTTCTACTGTTTCGCGTCCCGGGGATAAGCGGGGGTGGGTGCGTCTGCAGGGGGCAGCATGAAGGGAGGGAGTTGGAATTCGGGGCGAAGGCGGGCCAGGAGCACAATGGCGCGGTCACCGCCCGAAGTTTGGCCTTCAACTCGCGGCCAACCGGCGGCACTATGCCGCCATGCCGAACGGTGCCGGAAACTTGCCTAAAGTGAGCATCATCGTGCCGACGCTGAACGCGGCGGCGTTGGTGGAGAATTGTCTCGCGTCCATCGCCCGGCAGACTTATCCGCGGGAGCGCTATGAGATCTTGATCGCGGACGGCGGTTCAACCGACGGCACGCAGGCCCTCGCGGAGCGTTTCGGTGCGGTGGTGATTGATGACCGCGCCAGCCGCAACATGGAGGAAAGCAAGCGCGTCGCGCTGGCGCAGGCGACCGGGGAGTTTGTTTTGTTTGTGGATGCGGATAATGAAATCACCCACCCCGATTATCTGGAACTTGCCGTGCGGGCACTCGCGGCCAATCCACAGGCATTGGGCGTGGAGGCGTATTACCCACCGTCACCCCGGATGACTTCGTTGTGCGCCTACCTGACGCACCGGCTGCACATCAGCGATCCGCTATGCTGGCTGATGGCGGCGAATCCGCGGCGGGTGGGGTTAATAGAGGGCAAACAGTCCAACACGTCCTCAGTAAAGCCCTCGCCCCATGAACCGCGCCCCTGCGACCACTCCTCTCCCGGCCTGCGGCCACCCTCTCCTCTCCTTCCGAAGGAGAGGAGAGGGAAGGGAGAGGAGTGGTCGGGTTCAGTGGGTCAAAGCGGGAATCTGGATTCGGCGAAAACTCACCCTGTCCTCTCCCCCGCCGGGGGAGAGGGTGGCGTCTCGCCGGGTGAGGGGGTGCCCCAAAAATTCGGGCACGGCCCGGAAGTGGAGCGGTGGGCGCTGCCCGAAGGTTGCTTTTCCTACCCGCTCGGGGCGAACGGTTTTCTGTTTCGCCGGGCGGACTTGGAGGCGGTCCAGGCGGATGAAAAGTTCCAGGACACGCATGTGGCGTTGTTCCTGATGCAAGCGGGCAAACGGGAATGGCTGCGGATTGCGGGGCGGGGGGTGCATCACTACTACATCACCACCTGGTGGAACTTTGTGCAGAAACGGCGGCGGGCGACGGTGCATTTCTTGCGGGTGCAGGAGCGGATGCCGGTAAACTGGATGCGTGAAAAGCCGCCGGTGCCGCTGTGGCTGGCGGGCCTATACTGCGTCACGTTCCTGGGGCCGATGGGGCACACGGTGCTGGGATTGCTGCGGGACCGGGATGCGCGCTGGCTGTGGCATGTGCCGGCCTGCCTGGGCAGCGTCCTTGGCGCGGCATGGGGTGTGTGGACCTACCGCACCCGTCGGAAGGACGCGAAACTGGTGGCGAACTTGAAGCCGAGGCAGGAATTGAAATAGCGGGCTGGCGCGATTTCGCGGTTGTTTGGAGTCGGCCCCGGGCGAGTTGCTGACCGGAAATTCGCTTGTAATCAGGGAGAGGCTGCCCAACTTTCCCAGCGCATGTCCAAAAAAGCGTTGATCACTGGCATCACCGGCCAGGATGGTTCTTATCTCGCGGAATTGCTGCTGGAAAAGGGTTACGAGGTTCACGGGCTGGTGCGCCGCACGAGCACATTCAATCGCAGCCGGATTGATGGCCTGTGGGCCGAGCCGAATCTGCGCACCACCCGGTTCTTTCTGCATTACGGCGACTTGGCGGATTCCGGTTCGCTGACGCGGCTGCTGCTCCAATTGCAACCCGACGAGATTTACAATCTGGCCGCACAGAGTCATGTGCGGGTCAGTTTTGATTCGCCCGAGTTCACTCTGGATGTGAACGCAACGGGAACCTTGCGGTTGCTCGAAGCCATCCGGGACGCCGGCCAGAAACCACGTTTCTACCAGGCCTCGTCGAGCGAAATGTATGGCAAGGTGTTGGAAACGCCGCAGACTGAGCGGACGCCATTTTATCCCCGCAGTCCGTATGCGGTTTCAAAAGTGGCGGCGCATTGGGCCGTGGTGAATTACCGGGAGTCCTATGGCCTGCACGCCAGCAACGGAATCCTCTTCAATCATGAATCTCCGCGCCGGGGGGAGGCCTTTGTCACGCGAAAGATCACTCGGGCGGTGGCCCACATCCAGGCAGGGCTGGAACATACGCTGTATCTGGGCAATCTGGATGCGCGCCGGGACTGGGGCTACGCCAAAGAATATGTGGAAGCGATGTGGCTGATGCTGCAACAGCCGGAGCCCGACGATTATGTCGTGGCCACAGGAGAAACGCATTCGGTGCGCGAGTTTCTGGAGGAGGCATTCGGGCACGTGGGGCTGGATTGGCGCAACTATGTGGTGCATGACGCCCGGTATTTGCGCCCGGCGGAGGTGGATTTGCTGGTCGGAGACGCCTCCAAGGCGCGCCAAAAGCTGGGCTGGGAGCCGAAAACCAAGTTCAAGGAACTGGTGCGCCTGATGGTGGAGGCGGACATCGCCCTGTTAAAAGCCCATCAGGAAGGCCGGATCAAGGTGCCTTCCTGAGCGCGCAGTCCCGCGTCCGCGTTCCTTGCGCCCTCAGTTGCCTGCTTGTTTTCCGCGTTCGAGTTCCGCTTGCGTCATCTCGGCGATGACGGCGGCAAACGGCTTGGTGTGCCGCCAGCGCAGCAGGCGGATGGCCTTGGCCGGGGTGCCCACCAGATTGGAGGGGTCGTTGGAACGCAACAATTCCGGGTCGTGGCGGACATAATCGTGCCAGTCGAGGCCCACCTCCCGGAAGGCGCATTCGATGACATCACGGACGCTGTGCAACTGGCCGGTTGCGAAGACATAGTCCTCGGGAGTGGGATGCTGGAGGGAAAGCCACATGCCCACTACGTAATCCGGGGCATATCCCCAATCGCGTTCGGCGGTAATGTTGCCCAACACCAATTCCCGCTGCCGCCCGAGCTTGATGGCGGCCGCCGCACGACAGATTTTGCGGGTGACAAACGCCTCGCCGCGGCGGGGCGACTCGTGGTTAAAGAGAATGCCGTTGACGGCGAACAAACCATGCATGCGGCGGTAAATGCGCACCATCTGGGTGGCGAAGGCCTTGGAACAGCCATAAGGCGTGACCGGGGCCAGCGGGGTTTCCTCGTCCTGCGGCGAGCAGCTCGGACTGCCAAAAATTTCACTGGAGGCGGCATGGAAAAAACGCACGTCCCGGGCCACGTCCCGCAGCGTGTCCAGCAGGCGCATGGTGCCGAGGGAATTGACGCGACAGGTCAATTCGGCGGATTGAAAGCTCTGGCCAACGTGGGTGACGCCGCCCAAGTGATAGAATTCCTGCGGACGGATGTCGGCAAGCATGGGACGCAACACGACCGGGTTCTCCAGATCCACCGGATACAGGTGGAGTCTTCTGCGATGGATGCTTTCATCCGCCAGGAGAGGTTGCAACCACGGCACACGGAATCCGGTTGCGGGATTCACCGTGCCATGGACTTCGTAGCCCTTGGCCAGAAGCAGTTCGGTGAGATAGGATCCGTCTTGGCCAGCGATGCCGGTGATGAGCGCTTTTTTCATGGGAGAGGAGGGGAAGATTTCCGAGATGTTGCCGCAACCGCATGCAGACAGTCCGTGAGATGGGCCACAATGCGCGGGTCGTCGTATTGACGGATGAATTCCTCCTGACCGGGGATGGGACCACCCTGCCCGGCGGCGAGGACCGCCCGCTGAAAATCCTCCGGGTCGCCCAAGCGTGCATAAGCCGGGAAATCGCGAAAGATGGAACGGTAGTGGGGGAGTTCGTAGCAAACGCAGCGGCACCCGCAGTATAGTGCCTCGGCCAGCGCGATGCCCCATCCCTCCTCGTAGCTCGGGAAAAAGAAAAAGGCCGCCTCGCGAAGCCGCGCAAATTTCTGTGCCTCGGTCACAAAGCCTGCGAGTTCAACGTTGCGGAGTTGGCGGCGTTCCAGTTCCGCCTGCAACAGAGGCTGTTCAGGCCCGGTGCCCATGATGACCAGCCGCATCGCGGGACGGGTCTGACGCAAACCCTCCATGACTTGCACCAGGTCAAAAATCCCCTTTTGCGAAACCAGTCGGCCGATGAAGCAGGCCAGATTCGGATCTCGTTTGGCAAGCGGAACACGATCAATCGCGGCGGCATCAAAGCCGGCCGGTAGCACGTATATGGGCTTGCCCGGAAGGCGCGGGGCAAGTTGGGCGCGCGTAAACTCGTTGCCAGCGACGACGAAGTCGCAGGCCCGGCGAAGGATGCGGAGGGTGATCTGCTGCTCCAAAGCAGCCAGGCCAAACCGGATGCGGGTCGCCCAGTTGACCGCCTTGCGTGGGGGGATGATGTGGTAAATGACTGCGCCCTTGCGACGGGCGCGCCAGAACCAGACCGGCAGCACATCCACGGCGTAGGGTGACGCGGCGAGGGCGATGTCGTAAGTTGTCCGGTGCTTCAAACTCTGGCCGAGGGCCTGAATAATCCGGGCGGCAAACGTGGCGATTATTCCGAGAGTGGAAAGGGAAAGATTGCGGAGGGTGAGGAATACCTTTCCCTGTCCAGCAAGATGGCCTTGGGCCGAAATGGGGATGAGGACGTCCGGCAGCAGGTTGGACAGCCGGATAAACTTCAGCATGACCAAGTCACCACCCCCCACCGAGTGGCCGGGCGTGGCCAGACTGCCATTGAGGACGACCAGCAGGCGCGGGGGTTGCTTCATTCCAGAGCCACCGGGGGAAGAAGGCATGGGCGAGTGCTGGATGACATGGCAGTTGGATCAAGGCGTGGGGCGCGGTTCCAGCAGAATTCCCAGATTGCGCCCCCAAGTGGCCACGAGGCCGCCGTTTTGGGCCCACCAGCCGACCGGCTGGAATCCACAGCGCCGGCTCAAGTCCCGCAAGGAGCGCGGAGTGAAGTCGCGAATATGTCCGGAAGGATGAAAAGCCTTCAAACGAGACTGCAGAAAACCGGGCCAGAAACCATACTCGACCGATTCGGTGCCGACTTCGCTGCCCAAAGGCTGCCCGCCCATGAGGAAAGCCAGCCGGTTCATCCAGGCAGCCACATTGGGGACGCTGATCACCACCAAGGCATCCGGGGTGGCGACGCGGTGGATTTCCCGCAAGAGCTTCTCAGTTTCGAAGATGTGTTCGAGGACGTGGTTGCAACTGATGAAGTCAAAGGCATCGTCTCCGAAGGGAAGCGGCTGGTCGTCCACGCTCTGCTGGTTGAATTCGGGAACCGGCTTTATCTGGTCCAGCACGTTATCGCGAGTGCGGATGAGATCCACCACGGCGACGCGCTGGCAGAGCGGAAACCCGTCCTTGGCCAAAGCCGACGTCACATCCAGCAGGAATTGACCCTTGCCACAACCGATGTCCAGAACCCGCACGGCCCGGCTGCGATGCTTTGCCGCCCAGCGTTGATAGGCCGGCTGGCGCATCAAGCGCGGCACATCAAAGCGGCTGCGGCCGTAGCCGGTGTCGCTGTGGAGTCGTTCGTAAAATTTTGCTTCAACTTGCATGCAATGGTTTTACCTTCTGCGAAAAGATTGGTTCACATCCGGGCGACTGGTCAAACTGCAAAAACAATCGCGCCGCGTCACTGTGGCTTGCGCGCCTGCAAGGTCAGGAAATGTCCCCGGCGGGGCATCAGGCCCTCGAGGTGGCGGCCCACGCAATCGGGGACAGGCATCAAACCGAGCGACCGGCAATTCACTTCCACAAACCCGACCAGCTCGAACAGCTCCTTGGCCTGCAAAACCGTGGGGACGCGGATGTGCCCCGTGACGCCGGCGTAGGCCGGGTGCGTCAGCGGGACTCCCTGATCGTCGCGCTCGCCGTAGTGCAGTCCGAGCGGGTTGCCGAGATAATGACCGCACACGCGCAGCAGGGAGAAGGGCGTGTAGCCTAGAATCATGGCGCTGAGATTGAGGAAGCTGGTCAGGTTTTCCGACGCGATCACCGCCGTGCCCCCGGGCTTGAGGACCCGCAGAATTTCCATGGCGAACAACTTGGTATTGTGAAGGTGCTCGATGACTTGGGCGCTGTGAACGACATCGAAGGTGTTCTCCGCATACGGCCACGGACCGTTGAGGTCAAACCCCTCCACCCGGATGCCGCGCGCCTCGGCCTTGGTCTTGAGCGCGGGCGCGGCTTCCACGCCGCAAAACAATTCAGGCTGGTAGTCCAGGTATTTGAAGAGGAAGGAGCCATCCCCACACCCGACATCGAGCAGCGCACGGGGCTTGAGGCGGGCGACCATTTCCCCGCCCCAGCGGTAGCAACGGTCACAGGTGGCGTCCCGGTCGCGGGCAACTTGGCGTTGCATGGCTCGAAAGATGGAGTTCATGACGGGGGGAGGGGCGCAATTTACAGTTCAAGAAATCTGGAACGATGATGTTGGTGGTGCATCGGGTAAAGTTGCGGAGGAAGTTGATTCTGCGCCCGCCATTGCGCTTAAAGGCTATTCGGGTGCCTCATCGGATGGCCACATGCCGGCTGCGTTGGATGCGGTGTTTGAGAAACAGTTCGAGCGGGCGAAAGATGCGGCGGAGCATCCAGCGGGTTTGGGCGAAATTGGGCAGGGCTGGGCGCAGCAGCGAGGTCAGCTCGGGAATCCAATCCGTCGGCAGCACGTTCGCGAATTCCTGGAGGATGTATTCCGCGTAGTTTTTCTTTCCAACCATGGAGGCGATTATCACCAATTTGGCGACCGCCAGGGGCAACTGGGGGCCGAACCGTTCGCGCAGCAATTCCGGGCGGACAACCAGGAGAAAGTCCGCCCATTGTGCCCGCCCCTCCAACTGCCAGTCCCTGTGCGGCGTGGCGTATTTCCACCGGTCAATGTGAAGGAGGTCCAGCACCTCGAAACCGTGACTGGCAAGATACGCGATAACTTCATGGAAATAGACTTCCGATTCGTAAAACGGGCGAAAGCGGAGTTCGCACTGGAGAAAGAGCATCCGTTCCAAGTAGCGCTCGCAGCTTTGAATGATCTCAAAGTCAGCGCCTTCGACGTCTGTTTTAAGAAAGTCCAGCCCCACCACGCCCTCGCGCTCGAGCAGGGCGGGGATGGTCTCGCATTCCATCTCCGTGCGCCCGACCAACTGGCAGTAGCGCTCCATCCCAAAGGCCACCACCCGTCCGGGCAGCGGGTCCAGAAACGAACAGGTGCCCGCGAAAGTATTGCGGCGAAAACTGCGGACGCCCGGCGTCCCGCTGATGGGTTTGTTGATGACGATTTTGCGATGGTAACGGGAGCGGGTTTGGGCACCGCCCTCGGCATCAATTTCCACAAGGGTCAGGCTGCGGGCGATCGGAGGCGGCAACCGGAAATCGTCGTCCCCGATGCAGCCCAGATTAACCACGGTGAACTGGCCCCGAAGGGCATCAACAAGATGGTTCATTGTGAAGCGGCGAGGCTAGGGGGAGCAGCCGGAGGAGGCAAAAGGATTTCATGGTCCCGTTTTCCCGGTTAGAGCCGTCGGCCTGTCGGCTGAAGCCGGCGTCGCAATTCCGTGTGCTGCGAAGCGTGCGCGATGGAATTCCAGGACGTGAGCATTCCAGTCTCCACGAAACCTTCGAATGGCGGCGGCGTAGCGTGGATAGTTATTCCGCATGTCGAGCATGGCCGCCTCAATCTCGGCGAGCGTGGGGTTGACCACCCGTCCCACGCCCTCGCTTTCGAAGCGATGATTGAATGCAGCCACATTCGTGATGACCACCGGAGTATGGCTGGCGAAATTGTAGAGCGTCTTCGAGGGAAAGCCGTAGTAGCTGTAACTGTTCGGGGTGAGGTCGCGGTAAACGGCATAACCGCAAAAACAGCGGTTAAGAATGCGCAAAATGGCGTCTTCATTGTTGAGCAGGCCGTGGAACATCGTTGTCGGCGGTGCGAGGTGCTTGATGGAATCGAGGTAAGGGGAGGAACCGATAATGTTGAGCCGCCAGTCTTGTTTCCGGCAAATCTCGAACAGCAGGTCGAGGGCGTGATCATGCGAGGGAAAACCGATGTAGGCGACCTCCTCGCGGGACTGCCCGGAATCCGGTCCCTCGCTGATGCAGATCGGAACGACAAAGTGGCGGGGATTACGGTTGCCGGTGGTAATCCGGGGGGAAAGCACCCATACTTCGTCCGAGAGGCGCGCGGCAATTTCCATCAGCACGCCGGTCAGCCGCCGGTGCAGGCGGACCATCCACGAACCGCGCGGGGGCAGGTAATCGGTCAGAAAGGCAATCACCTTGCGCGACTTGCCGGTGAATCGCAGCAGCAATGCGGCCAGAGTATTGTGGTAGTTGGAAGCAAGGATGACATCAACGCGTTGTCCGCGGGTGTGGCGCAAAGTCAGCAGGAAGGTTTGGAATGCTGAGAGAAGGCCGAGAAAGATTTCATCAAGGAGACGCCAGCGGCTCATTGTCGTTTCGGGTCCGTCAAACAGTCGGCGGCCGTGCTGCCAGACCTCGACGTGAAGCACAAACCCCTGCTGGATCAGGACAACGCGGCCAAAGTCGGAAACCAGTTTTGCCCAGCCGCGCTCGTTGATGCCCATGCCTTGCAGCATGACGATTAATGGTGTCACCGAATGCACGCTGATAGCTTGGCCCAACGTCGGGCGGTTGGGCAATTCGCAAGCGAGGCGGCCAAGCGGCCACCGAAAACCGCCCTTGCCATTTGCGGAGGCTTCCGAACACTGGCCCGCAACGAATTTCAGACACCCATGAGCATTGCCCTCGTCACTGGTTCCTGTGGACTCGTCGGTTCGGAGACCTGTCAGCGGTTTGACCGCGAGGGGTTCCGCATCGTGGGGGTGGACAATGACATGCGCGCCCGTTTTTTTGGCGCAGAGGCGTCCACCGCCGGCACCCGGGCCAAACTGGAAAGGGCGCTGCGTCATTACGAGCACAACGCCCTGGACATTCGTGACAACGCGGCCGTGGACGCCCTGTTTGCCCGCCACGGCGATGCCATTAAACTGGTGGTGCATACGGCAGCGCAGCCGTCGCACGATTGGGCCGCGCGCGAGCCGCTGACGGATTTTGGAGTGAACGCGCTGGGCACTCTCCATCTGCTGGAGGCGACGCGGAAGCATTGTCCCGAGGCGGTGTTCATCTTCACCAGCACCAACAAGGTTTATGGGGACACGCCGAACCGGCTGCCGCTGGTCGAACAGGAACTGCGCTGGGAAATCCAGGCCGACCATCCATACGCTCCGGGCATAGACGAAAGCATGTCGATTGACCAGACGAAGCACTCGCTCTTTGGGGCCAGCAAGGTGGCGGCGGATGTGCTGGTGCAGGAATACGGCCAGTATTTCGGGATGAAGACCGCCTGTTTCCGGGGCGGCTGCCTTACCGGGCCGGCGCACGCGGGCACCGAGTTGCACGGGTTCCTGGCCTACCTGATGAAATGCACGGTGACCGGGCGGCCCTATCGCGTCTTCGGCTACAAGGGCAAGCAGGTGCGGGACAACATCCACAGTCACGACCTGGTGGCGGCGTTCTGGGAGTTCTTCCAACAGCCCCGCACGGGTGAAGTCTATAACCTGGGCGGCAGCCGGCATTCGCATTGTTCCATGCTGGAGGCCATCCGGCTCTGCGAGGACATCAGCGGGCGAAAATTGAACTGGACGTATGTGGAGGATAACCGCATCGGCGACCACATCTGGTGGGTGAGCGATGTGCGCAAGTTTCAGCGGCACTATCCGGGCTGGCGCTATCAATACAACCTGCGGTCCATTCTTGAGGGGATACACCATGCCCTCTGCTCATAAACGAGACGGGTGGGTAGCGGCATTTCAGTCCAGCTTGCGGGCTGGTCGAAGCTGGCAGGTTCAATCAATCCCGGTTTACGAGATGCAATAATGAGCAAGATCAAAACTTCCGCGGCCATTCCGCGACGCGCCGCCTCACTTGGGGGGGGTGCGCTTCTGTTGCTGGTGCTGCTGGGGCTGTTTTTCTGGCGCAGCTTCCTGCCGGGAGTGGTCCACTTTTCGAACGATGGTCCATTGGGCGCCTTGATGGGTGATTGGTTGAAACTGCCCGACTCGCTGACCGGCATGTGGCAAGATCAGAATAGCATCGGAGCCGGGGCTGGAACGCGATCCGTGAGCCTAACCACCCTGCTCACGTGGATGCTCGGCCCCTTGGGGCTTTCCAAGTTCTATGCCCCCCTCGCGCTGTTGTTGCTTGGCTTGGCCGGATGTTCGTTTTTCCGTCAACTCGGGTTGCGTCACTGGCTGGTCTTGGTGGCGGCTCTGGCGGTGGCCTTGAACACCGCTTTTTTGAGCAGTGCATGCTGGGGAGTGGCCTCACAACCTATATGCTACGCCCTGATCTTCGGGGCCTTGGCGCTGGTGACAGCAGCCAATAAGGCTCCCACATTTGCGGGCAGGTGGACACGGTTGGCGCTGGCGGGCGTTTGCACCGGCCTGGCGGTGATGGAGGGGGCTGACATTGGAGCCATCTTCAGCATGTTGTTGGCGGGTTATGTGGTTTTTGAGGCCGTGGTCACCAAGGCTGGAGGGGGATCTGTCATGCGCGGAGCGTTGCGGGGAACATTGCGTGTTGCCTTGATCGCCGGCATGGCGGGATTCCTCGCCATCCAGTTCGTGGATTCTCTGGTCAACACCTACATCAAGGGCGTCGGGATTGTGCAGAGCGAGGAACGTTCGCCGCAGGAGAAATGGAACTGGGCCACGCAATGGAGCCTGCCCAAGGTGGAGACCGTCGGCTTTCTCGCCCCTGGGCTGTTCGGCTACCGCATGGACACCCCAAACGGCGGCAACTATTGGGGGCTGATTGGCAGCGATCCTTCGTGGGACAACTGGCTGGCCGGGGATCAAAAGGGCGAGCCGCCGCGTGGTTTTCCGAGGTTTGTCGGCTCCAGCAACTACGGGGGCATCCTGGTGTTGCTCGTCGGATTGTGGGCGGTGGCGCAGGCCACGCGCCGGAATGGCGGACCCTATTCGCCGGTGGAACGGAAGCTCATTTGGTTCTGGGGAGTTGTGGTGGGCCTTTCACTGCTCTGTGCCTGGGGGCGTTTTGCGCCGTTCTACCAGTTCCTCTATGCGCTGCCGTATTTCTCAAGCATCCGTAACCCGGTGAAGTTCACTTTCGTGATGAACTTCGCCCTGACCATCCTGTTCGCCTACGGGTTGAAGGGCTTGTGGCAGCAGCATGTGGCGGTGGCGGACGCTTTTGGTGGAGCGATCGGCGGGCGCTTCAAACGCTGGCGCGCGTCCCTCGCGGGGGCGGACCGGCGTTGGGCGGTGGGTTGTCTGATCGCCCTGGTATTGCTGGCACTGGCCACCATCCTCTACACCGGGTCGCGGAGCGGTTTGGAGCGGCATCTGGCGCAAGTCGGCTTTGAAGGGGCCATCGGCAAGGAGATCGCCGCGTTCAGCATCCGGGAGGCATGGATTGCCCTGGGCTTCCTGGCAGCAGCGATGGGCGTGTTGTTTTTCACTTTGACCGGAAATTTTGCCGGCGCGCGGTCGGGCCGGTTTGCGGTGGTGGTGGGAATTTTTCTGCTGGCGGACCTGGGGCGCGCGGCGCAGCCCTACATCGTGCATGTGGATTACGTCCACAAATACGACCTCGCGCTGAAGAACCCGGTCATCGAATTCCTCAAGCAGCGTCCCCATGAACAGCGCGTGGCTGTCCTGCCCTTCCCAATGCCCGAGCAATTTGAGTTGCTCGGCCAGGTGTATCGCATCGAGTGGGCGCAGCATCATTTCCCGTATCACAACATTCAGTCGCTCGACATCATCCAGATGCCGCGCATGCCGGCGGATTTGGAGGCGTTTGAGAAGGCGTGGAGCAGCCGGGGCACGCCGGGCTTGCTGCGACGTTGGGAATTGACGAACACCCGTTACCTCATCGGCCCGGCCGGTTTTGCTGCCGGCTTGAATGAGCAAGTGGACCCGGAGAAGAAACGATTTTCCGTCAAGCTCCCCTTTGCGCTGGTCAACAAGCCAGGCGTTATCCGGCCCACCAAACTCGAGGACTTCACGGCGGTGGACAATCCGCAAGGCCCGCACGCCATCATTGAGTTCAGCGGCGCGCTGCCGCGGGCGAAGTTGTATTCGCGCTGGCAGGTCAACACGAATGACACGGAAGCGCTGGCGGAGATTTTCAGCCCGCAATTTGATCCCCACAGCCAGGTCATCGTGGCCAACGCTGACGTGCCCCCCGGCCACGGCACCAACGCGACGCCCGGCACGGTGGAGTTCGCCAGCTACGCGCCCAAGCGCATCGTCTTCACCGTGAAAGCCACCGAACCGGCGGTGCTGCTGCTGAACGACCGGTTCGACCGCAACTGGAAGGTGTCCGTGAATGGCGAGGAGCGTCCGCTGCTGCGCTGCAACTTCATCATGCGCGGTGTGCAGGTGCCGGCGGGCGAACACACGGTCGAGTTCAAGTTCCGTCCGCCCGTGGGGTCGCTTTACGTCACGCTGGCGGCGATGGGCGTCACGCTGGGTTTGCTGGTGCTGTTGTTCGTCACACGGGAACGCGGCGCGGGCCGGACAGATTAACCGGGTGGCGGCGAACTGGCGGTGCGTTGCCATGCGCCGACCAGTTCCGGAAAACGGCAGCCCTCGCAAATGGCGTTCGAAGCATCGCAAAAGTCGCGGACAACCTGCAGCAAGCCCTGCTGCATTGCGGCGGTGCGAACAGCGCGGGCGGACACCCCGCCCAGCAACCTCTCGCGGGCGAGCCTGAGCACCGCATTATCTTCCCCGGCGGGCCAGCGAAGATAAGCGGCTTCCAGCGCGGCCACCAACTCACGATTCCCGCCTTGGCCCGCGCGGGCGGCGAACCAGGGGAGAATCACATTGGCCGCCAGGTCGGTCACGCGGGCCGCGCCCAGCAACGCGCGGGGACGCGTGGATACGGCGGAGTTCAAAGTCAGGTGGCGGGACCAGAAATGATCCGCCCGGGGTTGCAGCACCGCAGCCAGGCGCTCCGGGGCATCTTCGGCGCGGGCATGGCGTTCACACCAGCTCTCCAATTCGTCGGTGAATGCACTGCGGCTCAGCCAGTGGGCGGCCAGGGCGAGACGGCGTTGGGGATGATTGTCGGGCCGCTGACCATGCAGCCGCCACACGGAACGCGGCAACTGGCAGTCGGCGAAGGCATCGCGCTCGCGCCACCAGCCATCCCACAGGCGGCGGAGGTAATCGTCGGCGTCCCGCTGCGCGCGGGTGAGTTCGGCGGGCAACAGTCCGGCAATGCCCAGCAAGCGGCGCTGCAGGGTGGCGAGCGGGAGACCGTCGCCATGCCAGCGGGGGCGCAACTCGGCGAGCCGCTGCATGGGCCAGGGATTGTGCTTGTAGCCCAGCGCGCGGAACAGGCCCTCCCACAATGCCTGTTCCCAGCCGGCGTTGCGGGCGCGCGCGGCCAATTGGCGGGCCTTGCCCTGGAAGCGGACGAGGCCGGCCTGTTCGAGCAGTTGGCGGAGAGAATCCACCGGCAATTCGCGCAGCGGTGCGGAGCAGCGTCCGCGCAGGGACTCGGGCAGGGCGGGGGAGGCTTCCGTGCCCAGCCAGGTGGCGAGTTCCAGGAGGGGCGCATCCAGGGCGTTGGCCACCGCCAGAACCGGCGGGCCGGGGGACGCGGTGCGGGGCGGCTGCCAGACGACGTGCAGGATCACGCCGCGGAAAGCCGGGTTCCGCGCATGGCCGTGCGCGCGCCAGCCTCCGGCATCCACATCCACCTCCACATCCCCGTTCACCGGCGAGCCGTCCTCCCACTGCAAAACGGCCCCGCGAAAGTCCGGGCCGCCCTCGCGGTTCAGAAAACCCGGATGAAGCACCCGCACGGCCCGCCCGTCCAACAGCCGCAACCGATCGCGCCGCAAACGCTGCTGCTGCCAGATGGACTGGAGGAGCGATTCGGGGGGCGCGCCGGAGCCTTCGCGCAGGGCGGGGCAGGCTCCGCAGCGGTGCCGCCATTCGGCGTAGAAGTTAGCGGCGGGGGCGGCCATGCGGTTGCTATTGTGCCGCGGGTCGCGCAAAGTCAAGTTCCCGGCGGGCGTGAAACCGGGAGCCGGGAACAGATTGAACGAAACGGTCCGCCGAACTGCCAGTTGGACGGGATTATGAAGCGGTCAAAACTATTGGCATCAATTGCGTCATGGAAACGGGTCGTTGGTCCCGTGGTGTTCGCCGGCCTGGGGCTGGCCGCCCCGCTGGCGCCGCCGCCGGGGTTGGCCCAGCAGGGGGGGACGGACGTCCGGCGGGACGCGACGGTGGTTGCCGTGGAAAGGGCCATGCCGAGCGTGGTCAACATTGCCACGTCGAGCATGGTCGAGTATCGCGATTTTTACGACGACCTGTTGCGGGATTTTTTCGGGCAGCCGCGGGGCCGGGGCCGCGCGGAGGAGCAGGTGCAGAGCCTCGGTTCGGGCGTGATCGTGGATGAGGACGGCTACATCATCAGCAACTGGCATGTCGTCAGCCGGGGCAGCCGCGTGCAGGTCAAGCTGGCGGATGACCGGCTCTACGAGGCGGACAAGATTTTTGCGACCACCCGCAGTGACCTGGCGCTGTTGAAACTGCGGGCCAAGCCGGGGGAAAAATTTCCCGCCATCAAACTCGCGCCCGATGACGATCTGCTGCTTGGGGAAACGGTCATTGCGCTGGGCAATCCCTTCGGTCTGGGCGGCTCCGTTTCGCGCGGCATCCTCAGTTCCAAGACGCGGCGGCCGGAGTCGGGGGATGAGCCGTTGAACATTGCCGATTGGCTGCAAACCGACGCCGCCATCAATCCCGGCAACAGCGGCGGCCCGCTCATCAATCTGCGCGGCGAGCTGATCGGGCTGAACGTGGCGGTCTATCGGCAGGGGCAGGGGATCGGATTCGCCATTCCCGTCAAACAGGTGGCGGCGGCGCTGGCGCAGTTTTTCTCGCCGGAGTTGAATTATTCGCTCTGGTTTGGCGCGACGCTGAAGCCGGGCACGCTGCCGCTGGAAATCGGCACGGTGCAGCCTGGCAGCCCGGCGGCCAAGGCGGGTTTGAAGCCGGGCGATCGGGTGCTCGAAGTCAACGGACGCGGCGTGAAAAACCTGGTGGAGTTCAACGAGTTCATCGTCGGCAGCGGCGGTGGGAAGGAGGCGAGATTCCTCGTGCTTGACGGCAGTCGGCGGCGGCCCGTGACGGTGGCCATGACACCGTTTGAAGAGGTGATCCGGCAGCGCACCGGCCTGACGCTGGCGGAGTTGAATCCGTCGGCGGCGGCGCGGCTTGGGTTGCGGGCAGGGCAGGGGATGCTGGTGCAAGCCGTCGAGCGCGGCAGCCCGGCAGCCAAGGCGGAGGTGCAGCCCGGGATGGTGCTGACGGCCATCAATCAGATCGCGACCGGTGAATTGCGCGACGCGGGGCTGGCGTTGATTGGCATCGCGCCGGGGGGAAAGGCAACTCTGGGCGTGCTGGTGCCCCGGCCATTGGGCGGGGGGTATGTGCAGTTGCGGCAGGGGACGGCGGAAATCGAAGTGCGTTGAGGGGCGGGGAGGTTTTGCTTTCATTCGCCCCGCCCAACCGTATCTTCTGCCACCCGCCGCCAGCGGGCCGGATCGAATCCGGAACACCAATTGACCGATTTGCCGCCAACGCACGATGGACGCCCCCCACATCCGCAATTTCAGCATCATCGCCCACATTGACCACGGGAAGACGACGTTGAGCGACCGCCTGTTGCACCGCACAGGCACCATCGCGGATCGGGACATGGAGGCGCAATTGCTGGACTCGATGGATCTCGAGCGGGAGCGCGGCATCACCATCAAGGCCCATCCGGTCACGATGAATTACCGGGCGAAAAACGGGGAACTTTACGAATTGAACCTGATTGACACCCCCGGCCATGTGGATTTCTCCTACGAGGTGTCGCGCAGTTTGAGCGCGTGCGAGGGCGCTTTGCTGATCGTGGACGCCGCTCAGGGGGTTGAGGCGCAGACCGTCGCCAATGTGCATCTGGCGATGAAGCAAAACCTCACCATCATTCCGGTCATCAACAAGATTGACCTGCCGCACGCGAACATTCCGCTGGCGAAACAGCAGTTGGAGGATATTCTGGCCATTCCCGCCGACCACGCCATTCTGGCGAGCGCCAAGGAAGGGATTGGTATCGAGGAAATCCTTGAGGCCATCGTGGCCCGGATTCCGCCGCCCAAACCCACCGGGGCGGCCTCGCTGCAGGCGCTCGGCTTCGATTCTTATTTCGACACCTACAAGGGCGTTATCACGCATGTCCGGGTGTTCAACGGGGAATTGAAGCCGGGCATGCAGGTGAAGCTCCTGCACACGGGCAGGAGTTATGAGGTGAAGGAGGTGGGCAGCTTCAATCCCAAGCCCTACGTGCGGGAGAAACTCGAAGCCGGCGAAACAGGGTATGTGGCGGCGAACATCAAGACGCCCGCCGAGGTGAAAATGGGCGACACGTTCACCGACGCCCGCAACCCCTCGCCGGCGCTGCCCGGGTTCCAGGAAATTCACCCGATGGTGTTCAGCGGCATCTACCCCATCAACACCGCCGATTACGAGCACCTCAAGGCGAATCTGGCGAAATTGCAGTTGAACGACTCGGCTTTTGCCTATCAGGCGGAAACGTCGGTGGCGCTGGGTTTTGGCTTCCGCTGCGGTTTTCTCGGCCTGCTCCATCTGGAAATCGTGCAGGAGCGCCTCCGGCGCGAATACGGGATGGACATCATCGCCACCTATCCGAGCGTCATCTACAAAGTGACCCTGACGGATGGCACGGTGAAGGAGGTGGACAACCCGGCCTTCCTGCCCGAGGCCACCTACATTGCGAAAATCGAGGAACCGATGGTCAAAGCCTTCGTCATGTGCCCGAATGAGAACATCGGCGACATGATGGCGCTCATCTCGGAAAAACGCGGCGTGCTGGACCACACCGAGACGCTCGACTCGCGCCGGGTGATGCTGACCAGCCTGATTCCGCTGGGCGAAATCCTGATTGATTTCCACGACCGCATCAAAAGCCTCACACGCGGCTACGGCTCGATGGATTACGAGCACGCCGATTACCAGGAATCCGACATGGTGAAGCTGGACCTGCTGGTGAACGGGGAACCGGTGGACGCTTTCTCCTGCATCGTGCATCGCAGCAAGGCCGAATCCCGCGGCCGGGCGCTGGCCGCCAAGCTCAAGGAAGTCATCCCGCGGCAGCAGTTCGCCATTGCCGTGCAGGCGGCCATCGGCGGCAAGGTGGTGGCCCGCGAAACCGTCAGCGCCTTCCGCAAGGACGTGACCGCCAAATGCTACGGCGGCGACATTTCCCGCAAACGCAAGCTCCTCGAAAAGCAGAAGGAGGGCAAAAAACGGATGAAATCCATCGGCTCCGTCAACATTCCGCAGGAAGCCTTCATCGAGGTGCTCAAGGCGTAGGGCAGGGGACCAAAGGATTGCGGCGTCAACTCACATGAAAACGATGCTTCGCTGGCTGTTGTTCCGCCATGTGCGCAAGGCCGCCGGCTTGCGCCGGCACGTCTGGAAGCTGCTGCAACACCAGCGCGACCTGCTCAAGCCGGAGGCCGTGCAGTCCGTGGAAACGCGCTTGAACGACCTGCGCGCGGCCATCCGGAGCGGGCAGGGGAAGGCGGAACTGCACCAGGCCGTCGAGTCGCTGGAAAACTGCGCCAACCTGCACCTGCGGCCATATCCGCACCCGTTCTGGCGGGAGAATCTCGAAGTGCTGCTCGTGGCGATGGCGGTGGCCCTCGGCGTGCGGACCTTTTTCCTTCAACCGTTCAAGATTCCCACCGGCTCGATGCAGCCCACGCTGTTCGGCATCGTGTCCGAGCCGCTGGCACCGGATTTCAAGATTCCCACCGGTTGGGAACGTTTTCGGCAAGGCATGGCGGGCGTGTCGTATGTCCATTTTGTCGCCGACCGGGACGGACGCCTGGAAAGGCTCTATCCGCCCGTGGGCATCGGCAAGCACGGGAGTTTGTTCCGGGTCTATCAGAAGTTCGTCTTTGCGGGCCAGACGCACACGCTGTGGTTTCCGCCGGACAGCGGCACGATGAATCTTGCCCAGCGCGCCGGGCTGCATCCCGACCGTATCTATCGGCGCGGTGAAGATGTCTTCAAGCTTGCTGTCCGCAGCGGCGACCATCTTTTCGTGGATCGCCTGACCTACAATTTTCGCAAGCCCAGGCGGGGCGAGATCATCGTTTTCGAGACCCGTGGCATCACCGAACTGCCGCGCGAACAACAGGACCAGTTTTACATCAAGCGGCTGGTTGGGCTGGGCGGCGAGACCCTGTCCATTGGCAACGACCGACATTTGCGGGTCAACGGCGTTCGTCTGGACGCCAGCACGCCCCACTTCGAATTCGTTTACAGTTTTGATCCGCGCCACCCGCCTGCCGACAGCCAGTTTTCGGGGCATGTCAACCAGACCGTCTATGAGCGGCATTTCCAAGGCGGCATGGTCTCTCCGTATTTCCGCGACGAAAAATCCACCTGCCGAATCCCCCCCAACCACTTGATGGTCATGGGCGACAACACGCTGAACAGTCTGGATTCGCGGGCTTGGGGAGCCTTTTCGGAGCGGAAAGTCATCGGGAAATACTGCTTTGTTTACTGGCCGCTTTCGGACCGCTTCGGCTGGGCCCCACGCTGAGGCAATTCAAAGGAACGAAATCGGGGACGGGGAAAGATCCTCATGAAGCCAATTCTGCGCAGGAATATAGCCGGTTATTTATGTATGCACAATAATGGTTATATTTATTTCAGAAGCCCGTCATACAGCCGCACATACCGGGCAGCCGTCGCATCCCACGAAAAATCCGCCGCCATGCCCTGCTGCCGAAACTTTCGCAACGCCGGCTTGCTGCGATACAGCGCCAATGCTTTACGCAGGGCTTGGGTCAAAGCCGCGGGGCTGTATTCACTGAATTTGATGCCGGTGGCTTCCTGCTTGTTCTCGGACGGATCCACCACCGAATCATCGAGTCCGCCGGTGGCGCGCACAATTGGGACGGTCCCATAACGAAGGCTATACATCTGGTTCAGACCGCATGGCTCAAAGCGCGAAGGCATGAGAAGGAAATCGCAGGCCGCCTCAATGCGGTGGGACAGGCCGTGATCATACCCGAAGCGCACCGCGACCTTCTGCGGATGCCGTCGGGCCACGGACCGCAGACTGTGCTCATAGCGACCGTCCCCACTGCCCAGCAGGACGAATTGCATGGAATGGCCGAGCATCTCCTCGAGGGCCGGAACGAGCAGGTCCACGCCCTTCTGTTCGGCCAGTCGGGTCACCGAGCCGAACATCGGCACCCGCGCGTTGACCGGCAGGCCCAGTTCCCGCTGCAGCGCCGTCTTGTTGCGCGTCTTGCCCGCCAGATGCCGGGCGCTGTAGCGGAACTTCAGGTGTGGATTGGCTTCGGTGTTCCACTCCTCATAGTCCACGCCGTTCAACACTCCGTGAACCACTTCGGCCCGGTGGCGCAGCAAACCGTCCAGCCCGCAGCCAAATTCCTCGGTCATGATTTCCCGCGCGTAACGCGGACTGACGGTGGTGATCGTGTCGGCGGTGGCGATGCCGGCTTTGAGCAGATTCAGCGCGCCGTGAAATTCGGCGGTGCCCGTGTTGAACCAGTCGGATGGCAGGTTGGCCAGTGCGAACGCCTCCGCGCCAAAGACCCCTTGATAGGCGAGGTTGTGGATGGTCAGCATCACCGGGACCGCCTTCCCCCACCCTTCTGCCAGCCGCTGATGCTGAACCAGCATGGGCACCAGCCCTGTCTGCCAGTCGTGGATGTGGAGGATCTGCGGTGCCCACGGCAGATAACGCGCGAGGTGGACCGCCGCCTTGCTGAAAAAGATGAACCGCGCCGCGTTGTCGGCGTAATCCGCGCCGTTCTCGTTGTAGATGCCTGGCCGGTCGAAGAACTCCGGCCGATCCACAAAATAAAGCGTCAGACCTTTGACCGGCTCCGTCGTCCAGACCTGCGCGGGAATGATTTCCCCGCCCAACGGCAAAGCCATCTGCCAGTCGAAAGGCCGCAGTTCGGGGAATTTCACTCGGATGCCCCGGTATAGCGGGGTCACGATTCCCACCCGGTGGCCCTTTTGGGCAAGGGTTTTTGCCAGCGCCGCCACCATGTCGGCCAGCCCGCCCGTTTTGGAATACGGGTGGAGTTCGCTGGTGGCCATCAGAATTCTCATCGTGGCGGCAAATGAATCCCTGCGCTGCGCGGCATTCTCCGGCGAAACCCCCGTCGGTCAAGGCCGGAACCCGGCCGCGCGGCGGGCATTGCCGGAAGTCGCCGTGCCCGTCCGCGCGCGGCGGGTTCGCTGCTCGAATTGCGGGAGTCCCCTGCCCTGCTTCGCCCCCAACCAGCCGCTCCTGGATCGCGGCACCCGGGTTTGCCCGCCGCGCGCTCCGGACTGCAACGCTTGCCCGCTTTCACCGGAGGAACGGCGAAGCTGCGCCTACCTCGTGAGCCATCGAATCGCCCGCGCGGGAGCGCCCGTTGACACTGGAAAGCGCCGCATGATAGCGTCCCGCGCGTCACGGATATGCGCGCCTCGTATCTCAGCTCGCAGGTGCTGGTGTTGAACCGGCTGTGGCAGGCGGTCAATGTCTGCACGGTGCGGCGGGCATTGACGCTGCTTTTTCAGGGCCACGCCGAGGTGGTGTGGAGCCAGCCGGACGGCAGTTTTCGCACGTTTGACTTCTCCCAGTGGCACAGTTTTTCCCAGGCCGAGCCGCACCCCGAGAGCATCCACACCATTTCCTTTCGCATCCGGGTGCCCCGGGTGATTCTGCTGGCCGTTTTCGACCACCTTCCCAAAAAAGAGGTCAAGTTCACCCGGCACAACATCTTCGAACGTGACAAGAACACCTGCCAGTATTGCGGCGGGGTGTTCGACCGGAAGGATTTGAACTTGGACCACGTCATCCCGCGGGACCGCGGGGGGCCGACCACTTGGGAGAACATCGTTTGCTCTTGCATCCGCTGCAACACCCGCAAGGGCAACCGCACGCCGTCCGAAGCCGGCATGCACCTCATCCGCAAGCCCAAGAAGCCCAAGTGGCGGCCCTTTGTGCAGGTCAGCCTGCACTTCCAGCATCACGACAGTTGGAAGCACTTCGTGGACCTGGCCTACTGGAACGTCGAACTCGGCGATAGCTCCGGATAGGGACCGGGCAGAGGCAAGTCCTCGCCCGCGACCCTGTGGCAGGTGTGACATTGCAAGCCGAGAAAGGCCTGCCTGCCCTTCTCCAAGTTGCCGTCTGGCAGCCGGAATCCCCGGCTGGAATGGAGGCCGGAATTGCAGCCGGTCATCACCGCCACCGTCCGCATTCCGCCCAGCCACGGACTTTCTTTCACGGATCGAGCTTTCTGTCTGGTTGATTGGCCACAACTGCTGTTGAACCCCGCCGAACGTGCCGGAGCCGGTTCCGCGCCGCAATTACGGCCGCGCGGCGTGGGGTGTTTGACCCGTTTTGCCATGGCACATGAAACGGGGCCGGGGCAGACGGGGCAGGGTCTGCCCGGCGGCGGGGCACAAATGTTCCGCTTGACGCAGGGCGTGGAACTTCGCTTTGTTGCCGTCGCACTGCGGGTGCTCTTGCCCCGGCCAGTTTAGCTCAGTGGTAGAGCAACGGTTTTGTAAACCGTCGGTCGTCGGTTCAAATCCGACAACTGGCTCCATTTTCTGCTCCGGCCCGCCCGGCGCTTGGCGCAACGCCGCCTCCGCAGTCCGGTCCGCCTCGGCTTCGCCGGTGACGGGCGGCCACACGCGTCGTCAATGATCGCGCGGTTCACAACTGCGGACTTCGCCCATTTCAGGCTCGCCGCGGAACGCCGCGCAGTGTTTGCTGCCCTCGGATTCATGCGCCTGCCCGCTTTACTGCCACAGCGATTGGGCCAATGGCTGGGCCTGACGTTGCTTGTTGTGTCCGCCAGTTCCGCGTGGGCGGCGGAAGGGGTTTATGTCGTCAAGCGCGGCGACACGCTCACCGCAATCGCGCGGCAGCATGGCGTATCCGTCGCCGAGTTGGCTGAACGCAACAACCTCGCCCGCAGCCATCACGTCATCGTCGGCCAACGGTTGCGCATCCCCGCCTCCACCAGTGCTGCCCCTCCCGATCGCCCCCCCATCGCCCAGCCGAAGCCCCCCGCCCCCACCAGCCCCATCGTGCCCAAGGCCGTCGCCGACGCCATCCAGCAGGCGCCCGTCAAAGCGGGCCGCTGGCGTTACATTGTCATTCACCATAGCGGCACCGAGGAAGGCACCCTGAAGGGCATGGACCGCTACCATCGCGAAAACCGGCGCATGGAGAACGGTCTCGCCTACCACTTCGTCATCGGCAACGGTCGCGGCATGAGCGACGGAGAGATTGCCGTCGGCCCCCGTTGGCGTCCCCAACTGGATGGCGGCCACCTGCGGAGCGTGGAACAGAACAAGGTGGCCATCGGCATCTGCCTCGTCGGCAACTTTGACCAGCGGCCGCCCACGCCCGCGCAACTCCGCAGCCTCGACGCCCTGTGCCGCACGTTGATGCGGCGCTGTAACCTCCCCGCCAGTGCCGTGCGCACCCATCAGCAAATCAACATCACCCAGACCCGCTGCCCAGGCAGCAAGTTTCCTGCGCGCGCTTTCCTCAACGGCTTACGCCGCTGAGATCACCGATACCGCTCCGCCCAGTCGTCCGCGCATGGACGCCCGGCGATAAAATCGGTGAACCACGCCTCCGGTTCCGCCACGAATTCCCAGTCCCGCAGCAGCCACCGGAAGCGCAAGCGTTCCGCGTGCAGCGCCTGGCACGGCAACAGCAACTGCGCGCGCTGCGCCGCCGTCAACCGCCGTTCCACAAACGCCAGATACAGCCGCTCGTCGGAACCATACAGTTTGTCGCCCACGAGCGGATGCCCCAGGTGGGCCAGGTGGATGCGGATCTGGTGCTTGCGGCCCGTTTCGGGCCGCACCCGCAAGCAGGTGAATTCCCCTTCCGCCCGGACCAGCCGCCGCACCACCGCAAATTCCGTGCGCGCCGCCCGCCCGTCCGCGCGGACGCAGTCCTTGATCGCCACCACCGATGATTCATCGCGTCCCAAAGGCGCCTCGCAAACCCCGGCCTCCGCGGCAACGTGCCCGTGGACGATGGCCAGATATTCCTTGGCCACCCCGCGTTCGGCGAAAAGCTGCTTGAGCTTGCCGGCGCGCCGTCCGGTCTTGGCCACCAACACCACGCCGCTGGTCTCGCGGTCCAACCGGTTCACCAGATGCGGGCTGGCCGCGTCGCCCAGATGCAGCCGCACCCGGCCGATGAGGCTCGACCACGCGTCGCCTTTCGTCGGATGGCAAACCAGCCCGGCGGGTTTGTTGACCACCAGCAGGTCGGCGTCCTCGTGCAAAATGTTCAGCAGCGGCTCCACGCGCGGAGGTTCGGCAAACCGTCTGGCCGGCCAAGCGGAAAAGACAGTTCCCCACCGGCCGCGCCCTGCCAGCCGCCCTCCCCGGTCGGAGCTCGAAGCTCGCCATCGGCCCGGCGACTGGTTAAAGTCCCGCGTCGCGCCGGTGGCCCGCCCCCGCCCGCGCGCCACTGACCAACTTGAAAACACCGATCGTCATCGCCATTGACGGCCCCAGCGCCAGCGGCAAGAGCACGAACGCCAGACTCGTCGCCAAGGCGCTGGACTTCGTTTACGTGGACACCGGCGCGATGTATCGCACGCTGGCCTGGTATTGCCTCAAAACCGGCGTGGACGTGCAGGATCCCAAGGCCGTGGCCGCCGCCTGTCGGCGCTGGAAAACCCAGCTCATCTGCAACGACGGCGACATCAAGTCCGCTCGCCTGCTGGTGGACAGCCATTATCCCGAGAAGGAAATCCGCACCCGGGAAACCGCGGCCGCCGTGCCACACGTGGCCGCCGTCCCGAAGGTGCGCGAATGGATGAAGAAGAAGCAGCGCGAGTGCATCCAGTTCGGCAACCTGGTCATGGAGGGCCGGGACATCGGCACCAACGTTTTCCCCGAGACGGATTACAAATTCTACCTCGACGCCTGCCTGACCGAACGCACCAGGCGGCGCGAGGCCGACGGCGTGAACGAAGACCTCGCCGCGCGCGACCAGCGGGACAGCCAGCGCGCCGCCGCGCCGCTGATGATCGCCCTCGGCGCGCGCGTCATCAACAACTCCGGCGAATCCCCGCAGCAAACCAGCGCCCGCATCATCGCGATGGTCCGCGAGCGGATGGCCGCCTCGGGCGGACGCTGACGTGCGGGCGGAGCCGGCATGAACTTCTCCTATTTCCTCGGCTGGTGCGCGTTCCGGCTGCTTTACGCGACCTATTTTCGGTGGCGCGTGTTTCACCCCGAGCGCGTGCCCCGGATCGGCCCGGTCATCCTCGCGTCGAACCACCTGAGTTTTCTCGATCCCCCGCTGGTGGGCGCGGGCCTCAACCGCGGCATCAACTATCTCGCCCGCAAAACCCTCTTCCGTTATCCCGGCATCGGCGCGCTGCTGCGCTCGTGGAGCGCGGTGCCCGTGGACCGTGACGGTGGCAGCGCGGCGGGGTTGAAGGAGATTCTTGACCGGCTGAAGCACGGCGGGGCGATTCTCCTGTTTCCCGAGGGCACCCGCTCACCGGACGGGCGTTTGCAGCCGGCGCGCTCGGGCGTTGGGCTGGCCATCATTAAATCCACCGCGCCCGTCGTGCCGGTGCGGGTATTCGGAACTTTTGAGGCGTATGGCCGCGGCGTCACCTTTCCCCGACCCGTGCGCATCGCCGTCAAATACGGCGAACCAATGGACTTCGCCGCGCTGCGGGCCGAGGCGAAACACTGCTCGAAAGAACGCCTGAAGGAAATCTACCAGCAGGCGGCGGATGAAGTGATGGCCGCCATCGCGCGCCTGCAACCCTGCCGGGACAGGGGAAGCTTTCCGTGAGCGAAACACCGCCCGCGCTCCTTCCGCTTTGCCGCCTTTTCGCCTTCCGCTTTGCCTCGTCCCCCTGCCTCCCGCCCTTACCTGGCCATGACGATGTCCACCGTCTCGGCGGCGGGGCGGGCGGCGTCTTCCTCGGCTTCGATGGGGGACGGAACGGGTGTTTCCAGCGGCACGGCGGCGGGCGTCTCGGGCGCGTCCTTCTTGTGGAACTTGACGCTCACGATCTTGCTGACGCCCTGCTCCTCCATGGTCACGCCGTAAAGCACGTCGGCCATGCCGATGGTGCGCTTGTTGTGCGTAATGATGATGAACTGCGAGTGTTCGAGGAACCTTTGCAGCACACGCACGAAGCGGTTGATGTTCGACTCGTCGAGCGGCGCGTCGAGTTCGTCCAGCACGCAGAACGGACTGGGTTTAACCTGATAAATCGAGAACAACAGCGCCACGGCGGTCATGGTCTGTTCGCCGCCGGAGAGCAACGAGATGCTTTGCAACTGCTTGCCGGGCGGACGGGCCACGATGTCAATGCCGCTCTCCAGCACGTCGTTTTCGTCCACCAGGATCAGGTCGGCCTTCCCGCCGCCGAACACCTCGGCGAACATCGCGCGGAAGTTGTCGCGGATCTGGTTGAAGGTGGTGACGAACATTTCGCGGGTCTGGACGTTGATGCGGCTCAACACGTCGGTGAGTTCGGTCTTGGCGGAAACCAGGTCCCCGTGCTGTTGGCTGAGGAAGGTGTAGCGCTGCTCGATCTCCTCGTATTCCTCGATCGCGACGAGGTTGACCGGCCCCATCTCCTCGAGGCGTTTCTGCAGCGCCGCCACCTGCGCGGCTACCGCGTCCCAGTCCGTCGCCAGTCCGGCGGCGGCCACCTCATCGGGTCCGGCGATTTCCACGCGCGGCTGGCCTTCGTCGGCATAGGTGATCTTGATGAGTTCGCTCGGCACATCCTCGAGCTGGACGCTGTATTTCTGCTGGATGCGCTCGCGCAGGTTCTGCACGGCCATCTGCTTCTGGGCGATCTCCACGTCCAGCACGCCGCGCCGCTCGCCGTGCGCCGTCAATTCCGCCCGCTGCTGGCGAAGGGTTTCCTCGCGCTCCAGGATGGCGGTTTCCTGCGTCTGGCACTGGCCTTGCAGTTGCGCGGCCTGCTCGTTGACCTGGGCGCGCAAGTGGCCCAACCGATCAATCTCTCCGCGCGATTCCTGAATGTCCGCCTCGGCCTGCTGACGGCGCGTGAGGAAGGCCCCCAGCTCGCCCTGCCGTTGCGCGATGAGCTGGGCCAGTTCCCGCAACCGCTGCTCGACCGCGCCGCGCTGCTGCCGGAGCGACCCAAGCAACTGCTCCTCGGCGGCAAACGCCACCTTGCTCTCGGTGAGCGTGGCGGTGGCGGCGTCGCGTTCGGCGCGCAACTGTTCGAGCGCGGCGGTGAGTTCTGTCACCCGCCCACTGGCGGCCTGCTCCCGGGCTTCGCGTTCGGCGATGCGGGTCGCGAGCGCCGTGCGTTTCTCGATGCCCTCGCGCTCCTGCGCCGCGAGGCTTTGCACCTCGAAGACAACGGTTTCGATCTTCTGGCCAAGCAGGCGGTGGGAATTGCCCAGTGCCTTGAACTCGCCCTCGTGCGTGGCAATGGCCACCTCCTGCTGGCGCAACTCGGCCTGCGCCTGCTGCATGGCGGCCTGTAATTCGGTCTGCTCGCTGTGCAGCGCGCCCCGCCGGCGGCTGACCGACGCGACGCGCTCCTGCGCGTCGGCCAGTTTTTCGCGCAGCGCGGCAATCTGGTTTTTACGCCCGAGAATGGACTGCGGGACCTGGCCGCCCTCGCCCGCCGCGCCGCCGGTATAGACACCCGCCGCGCTAAGAAACTCGCCGTTCAACGTCACAAAATGATGCGCCCCGCCTGCGGCGCGCCATGCCGCCGTCGCCGACGAAAGCGTGGGCACGATGAACGTGCCCCCCAGCAGCCGCGCCAGCAGGGGCCGCACCGCCGCGTCGCCGCCCACCACGCACATCGCCGGAATCGGCTCGCTGCTCGCCTGCAAATGGGGATTGAATTCGGGAATGTCGCCTTCGGCCTGCTCGCCGATCAGCGACAGCGCCGCAATGCTCGCGCGGCCTTTGCGGCCCGTGCTCAGGTCGGCGAGGATGGCCTCGACCGCCGCGGGCGAATCGGCCAGCACCAGTTGTAAATGCTGTCCCAGCGCGGCCTCGATGGCGGTGACGAAACCATCGGGCACCTGCAACCGTTCGGCGAGCGCGCCGCGCACGTGTTCGGACTGGCGCAGCGCCGCGAGCGCGCCGGCGCTGAAACCCTCGTGGCCGGCTTCCAACTGTTCGAGCACCTCGAGCCGCGAACGCGCTTCCGCCTGCTCGCGCAAACTCTGCTCCTGCTCGTGCGCCACCGTCCTGAGTTCGTCCTGAATCCGCCCCAGCCGCGCCTGCCGCTCCGCGACGCCGCCGCGCGCGCTCAGCACGCTGAGCTTCTCCGCTTCGACGCTCGCCGAAAATTCATTCAACCGCGTTTCCAGCCGCGCGCGTTCCTCCTCCAACTGCACCTTCTCCGCCGCCAGCTTTTCGAGGCGCACGAGATTGCCCTGCTTTTGCAAATCGAGCGCGGTGATTTCGTTGCGGACGCGGGCCAGTTCCTGGCCGGCGGCAAACGCCTCCGCCTGCGCCGTGCGCAACGCCTCCTGTCGCTGGCGCAACTGCTCCTCGAGGCCGCGCAACGCCCCCTGCTTCTGCTCCAACTGGACACGATGCCCGACCAGCGCGGTTTCAGACGCGGTCAGCCGTTGCGTGAGCGAATCGAGTTCGGCCTGCGCCAGCGCGCTGCGTTCCTCGGCGTGGGCGATGTCGCCGAGGGCCTTCTCATTTTGCGCGGCCAGTTCCCGGAGCCGTTCCTCATTGAACTGGATGCGGCTCTCGTGGCGGTCCGCTTCGCCCTTCAATTCCAGCCCGCGCTGCCGCGTGGTGGCGAGTTCGTGTTCGAGCTCGGACAACCGCTGCCGCAGTTCGCCAATCTCATCCTCGCGCCGCAGCACGTCGCCCTGCAACGTCTCGATCTGGCGGCGCAATGCCTCGGCCGCGGCCTGGCGCGCCCTGATGTCCGTTTGCAGCGCGTCGAATTCATGCCGCGCGAGCTGCGTCTCGAGATGCTTCAACTCGTTGAAAATGGCCTGGTGACGGCGCGCCTTGCCGGCCTGGCGCTCGAGGGAAATTTTCTGCCGTTTGACCTCCTTGATGAGGTCCTCGACGCGGAGCAGATTTTGCTCGGTGTGTTCGAGCTTGCGGAGCGCCTCGCGTTTTTGCGCCTTGAACCTGGTGATGCCCGCCGCCTCCTCGAAGACCAGTCGCCGGTCCTCGGGCCGGCTCGAGAGCAACTGCGTGATGTTGCCCTGCGCCATGATGCTGTAGCTCGTCCGCCCCATGCCCGTGCCCATGAACAACTGCTGAATGTCCTTCAGCCGGCACGGCGTGCGGTTGATGAAATACTCGCTGCCGCCATCGCGGAAGACGCGTCGCGTCACGGTGACTTCGTTGTAGTTCACCTCGACGCCCGCCGCGCGCAGATGTTCCTCGTCCACGTCGCCGATGGTCAGCGACACCTCGGCCATGCCGACGGGTTTGCGTCCGTCGGTGCCATTGAAAATCACGTCCGCCATTTCCCCGCCGCGCAGGGCCTTGGCCGACTGCTCGCCCAGCACCCACCGGATGGCGTCGCTGACGTTCGACTTGCCGCAACCGTTGGGACCGACGATAGCCGTGACCCCGGGGAGGAAATTGAGCGCGGTCTTGTCCGCGAAGGACTTGAAACCGAGCATCGTGAGGTTTTTGAGATACATGTGGCGGTCAAAATCGCGGCCCCCACCGGTGGTGTAAAGCGGAAAAACCACAACCGGCTGGGGCTTTCCCGGGCAAAAACACCCAACTAATAGCGTCGCGCCCCGGCGCCTCCCGCGTTCCGACCGCCGGGGGGTTGCGCGCCAGAAGGCGGACGGCGTGCCGTGGTGCTCTGCCGGGCGCGAAATGCGGCTGTGGCCAGGCGTTTCGCACATGCGAGACAGCCCGGATTTTTCACACTCCGGGGACCGGAGCGCCGGTTGGTAACCGGCTTATCGCGGTAAATCATCCAAAGCCGGTCACCGGCGCTCCGCTCTGCCGACATTTCGTGCGGGGTGTGAAATATCCGGGCAGGTGACGCTGGCGACGGCTTGCATGATGCTCCGGGGCGTTCGTTTGTTACAACTGATGAACAGGGTTAGTCGGGTTGATTTTCCCTCTTGCCTGTCCGGCGCCCGTGACGTATCTCAGGCAGCAGGAATCTTTTCCGGCGACTGGCTTGATTACTTCCGAACCAGCCGCCCAGGGTCCGGCTCAAGCATGACAACCACAACCAGACAAAACCCCATGAAACATCCGAAACTCGAACATCGAAATCCGAACCAGGCCTGCAGTTCACAAGCCGAAACCCGTCGCTTGGCGGACGTGGGCTTCTGCTCGCTCCTTTGCGCAATCTGCTTTTCCGCCACCGCGCAACCCACCGCCTTCACCTACCAGGGCCGCCTCAATGATGGCCCCAACCCGGCCAACGGCGTGTATGACCTGCTGGTCGTGGACTACGACGCGCCCACCGGCGGTTACTCCACCACCTTCAACCTCGTCACCAACATCGGCGTCACCAACGGCCTCTTCACCGTCCAGTTCGACCTGACCGCGCTGACCTTCCCCGGCGCGGACCGCTGGCTGGAACTGGGCGTGCGCACCAACGGCGGCGGCGCGTTCACCTTCCTCAGCCCGCGTCAGCGCGTCACCAGCGCGCCCTATGCGATCCGCGCCGCCAGCGCCGCGACCGCCGACACAGCGGTTGCCGTTCCCGCCGCCAACGTGACAGGCACACTTGCGTTCAGCCAGTTGCCAGCCGCAATCCTCACCAACAACCAAGGGAGCATCAGCCTGGCTGGCACGTTCACCGGCACCTTCACCGGCAACGGCGCGGGGCTGACGAACCTGAACGCCTGGAGTTTGGCCGGTAACGCGGGCACCACGCCGGGTGTGAACTTCATCGGCACCACGGACAACCAGCCGGTGGAAGTGCGCGCCAACAACCTGCGAGCGCTCCGGATTGAGCCTCGCTCGGGAGGTGTCCCAGCCATTATTGGTGGGTTTTCAGGCAATTCAGCGCACCCGTTCATCACCGGTCCAACCATCGGAGGCGGCGGGGATGTCAATTTCACCAATTACGTGTCCGGAGCATACGGCACGATCGGAGGCGGCCGCGGCAACCAAGCTGGCGGTTTTTTTTCGACCGTGAGCGGCGGCTCCAGAAATTCCGCAGCCAATTCCGGGGCAACTGTGGGCGGCGGCGCAGACAACACTGCCACCAACAATTTTGCCACGGTGGCTGGGGGCGAGAGCAATCTGGCCGACGGCAGCCGATCCACCATTGGCGGAGGAATGGCTAATCAAGCAATCGGTTTTGGTGCCACCGTGGCCGGCGGAGTTAGCAACGAATCGCGGGCTGACTATGCCGGCGTTGGTGCGGGCTACGACAATTTATCCACCAACAGTTACTCCTACATAGGGGGCGGCAGGAACAATCGCGCTGGAGGTTTCGAGTCCGTGGTGGCGGGTGGCCTGGGAAACCGCGCCTTGGGAAACGTTTCTGTTGCGGGGGGCGGGCAGGAGAATATCGCCAGCGGCATCTACAGCACGGTCGGTGGAGGTTATCAAAACACGGCAAGCGGAAACACCGCCACCGTGGCGGGCGGTCAAAACAACATGGCCAACGGCAACTACAGCACGATCAGCGGTGGCTTCAGCAACGCTGCTCCAGCAATCTACTCGACCGTTGGCGGAGGAAGGCAGAATATCGCCAGCAACGCCTTCGCAACGGTTGTTGGCGGCTGGCAAGTCAAAGCCACGGGCGACGGAGCTTTCGCGGGCGGCGGCGGTGTGGACGGCGGTTCGGTTAGTGGCAACCTCGCCTCTGGCCCGGCTTCCGTCGTGGTCGGAGGATTGGGCAACACGGCCAGTGGAATATGGAGCATGGTCGGCGGTGGCCGCAATAACACGGCCGACGGCACCAACGCCAGCGTCTTGGGAGGAGACTCCAACCAAGCTTCGGGCCAGGGCAGCGTGGTGGGCGGGGGAGGACTTAACGAAGCGCTGGCAAACTACAGCCTGGTGAGCGGCGGTTACGCCAATATTGCCCGGGGCATTTATGCCACCATTCCCGGTGGCCGCGACAACACCGCCACCAACTATGCCTTCGCCGCCGGCCGACGCGCCAAGGCCAACCACACCGGCGCCTTCGTCTGGGCCGATTCCACCGACGCGGATTTCACTTCCACCACCAGCAACCAGTTCAACCTCCGCGCCACCGGCGGTGTGCGCCTCAGCGACAACACCCCGGCCCTCTTCTTCGGCGAAACCACCCGCCAGATGATCAATCTGTGGCGGACCAATTTCGCCATCGGCGTGCAGGACAACACCACCTACTTCCGCAGCCTCGGGCGCTTTTCGTGGTTCTTTGGCGGCAGCCACACCAACACCGAAAACAGCGCCGGCTCCGGCGGCTCCGTGGGCATGACCCTCACCAGCGGCGGGTTGACGGTGAACGGCACCTTCGTCAGCGCCAGCGACCGCAACGCGAAGACGGATTTCCACCCGGTGAATCCGCAGGTCATTTTGGAGAAGGTCGCCGCCCTGCCGTTGAGCGAGTGGCGTTACCAGGCCGATGAGCAGCGCTCCCGCCACCTCGGCCCGATGGCGCAGGATTTCCACGCCGCCTTCGGCCTCGGAGCCAATGACACCACCATCGCCACCGTGGACGCTGACGGCGTGGCCCTGGCGGCGATCCAGGGGTTGAACGCCAAAGTGGAAAGCGGAAAGCGGAAAGCGGAAAGCGAAATTGCCGACCTGCGCGCCGAAAACGCCGCGCTCAAAGCCCGGCTCAAACGACTCGAACAACTGCTCGAATCCCAACTCAACGGAGGGGCCAAGTGAAAATTCGCCATTTCTGCTTTCTGCTATTTGCTCTCTGCTTTTCCTCCGCAGCCCAATACAGCCTCCCCTGGCACACCATTGACGGCGGCGGGGGCACGAGCACCGGGGGCGTGTATCGCGTCAGCGGCACCATCGGCCAGCCCGATGCCGGCGGGCCGCTGACCAACGGCCAGTTCTCCGTCACCGGCGGGTTCTGGGCATTGCCGCAGGCCGTGCAGACCGAAGGCGCACCCACGCTGACCATCGCGCCCGCCAGTCCCGGCTTCGCCCTCATTTCCTGGACGCCCGCCACCGGCACGAACTGGGTGTTGCAGGAACGCCTGAGCCTGACCGTCGGCGCGTGGACCAATTCGCCCTCCGGCTGGACCAATCCCGTCACCGTTCCGGCCACGCTGCCCACCAGGTTCTACCGCCTGTTCAAACCCTGAAATCGCAGACGGCTTTTCCCGAACCAAAAGACAAACCAGAACCACACAACCTCCAACACGCTACGCACATGAAACCCTCCCTCACGATGATCCTCAGGGCCGTCCTGTGGACGGTCATGTTCCTGCAACCCGCAACCCTGCTGGCCCAGGGCACAGCCTTTACCTACCAGGGCCGGCTCGAAACCAACGGGATGCCCGTCAATGGCACGGTCGGTCTCCGTCCCACCCTTTGGGATGCCAGCACGGGCGGCAATCTGATTGCCGGCAACAGTCCCTCCGACTTTCTCGCCACCGTCACCAATGGCCTCTTCACGGCGACCCTGAACTTCGGCGGCGCGGCCTTCAACGGCCAGCCACGTTGGTTGCAATGGGAAGTCAACCCGGGCAGCGGGCCGTTCACCACTCTCAGCCCGCGTCAGCCCGTCACGCCCACGCCTTACGCCATGATCGCCGGCAATGTCTCGGGCGTGATCGCCAACAGCTCGCTGCCGGCCAGTCCGACCGTCGCCGGCACCGTCAGTGCGGGAAGCTTCGTCGGCAGTGGAGCGGGTCTGACGGATCTCAACGCCAGCCAGTTGACCAGCGGCACCGTGCCGGCGGCGGCGCTGGGCAATGCCTGGCGAATCAGCGGCAACGCGGGCACCACACCCGGCACACACTTCCTGGGCACCACCGACAATCAGGCGCTGGAGTTGCGCGTCAACAACCAGCGTGCTTTGCGGCTTGAGGACAATGGCGATGGCAGCGATCCGGGCACAGTGCCCGACGGCGCGCCGAACGTGTTGGGCGGGTCGTTGGCTAATGTTGTGGCGGGGGGCGTGGTCGGCGCGACCATCAGCGGCGGCGGCGCAACCAACTATGGCGGTTTCGCCCTGCATAACCATGTTTCAGCCGATTTTGGGGCGGTGGGCGGTGGCGCAGGAAACCGGGTGGAGAGGGGGGCGGATTTTGCCGCCCTCAGCGGTGGCATCTTCAACAACATCGGCTCGAACGCCTTGGCCGCCACCATCGGCGGCGGTTCTCATAATGTGATCGCGGATGAAGCTTCCACTGCCACTATCGCGGGCGGATACCTGAACAACGTCGGCATCAACTCCTTTGGTAGCACCATCGGCGGCGGGGATGAAAACACCATCGCCGACCAAACGTCCGGGGCCACCATCGCGGGTGGCCAGGATAACCACATCGGCACGAACTCTTACAACAGCACCATCGGCGGCGGTGAAGACAACTTCATCGCGCCCTTCTCGTTTTTTGCCACCATCAGCGGCGGCAAAGCAAATGACATCCGCGGGAATTCCTACAACAGCACCATCGGCGGCGGGGAGGCCAACTTGATCAGGGCGTCTTCCGATTATGCCACCATTGGGGGTGGCATCCAGAACCACATCGGCACCAATTCCGACTATGCCACGATCAGCGGCGGCTTTGACAACACCATCTCCAACAACTCGCCTTGGGCTGTCATTGGCGGCGGCTATTTGCACGACATCGGCGCGAATTCCTTTAACAGCACCATCGGCGGTGGCATGAACAACGACATCGGGGATAATTCGTTTTATGCCACCATCGGTGGCGGCGTTCGGAACATCATCAACTCCAACTCTGTCGCCAGCACCATCGCGGGCGGGAATTGGAACAATGTGGCGGGCGAATATGCCACCATTCCGGGCGGACAATACAACATTGCCACCAATCGCGCCTTTGCTGCCGGCACACGGGCCAAGGCCGTTCATTCCGGCGCGTTCGTCTGGGCGGATTCGCAGGACGCGGATTTTGCCTCCGTGACGAACAACGAATTTGCCGTCCGTGCCGCGGGCGGCGTGCGGTTTGTGACTTCCGGCGGTGGCCTGACCTTGAACGGTGCCCCCGTTCTCACCAGCGGCGGTTCGAGCGCGGTGAGCCTGACCAATCCCTCCAACGCGTTCACCGGCACGTTCACCGGCAACGGCGCGGGGCTGACCAACCTCAACGCCTGGCAACTCGGCGGCAACGCAGGCACCACGCCCGGCACGCACTTCCTCGGCACCACAGACAACCAGCCGGTGGAGGTTAGGGTCAATGGACAGCGGGGCTTACGGATTGAACCTGCGGTGAGCGGCCAGCCCAACATTATCGGCGGTTCCGCATCAAACACCGTGGCGGCGGGAGTGTGGGCGGCCACCATCGGAGGCGGCTTCCTCAACGATATCGGCACGAACTCCCATTCCAGCGCGATTGGCGGCGGCTGGGACAACAACATCGCGGCCAATTCGACGAATGCCACCATCGCGGGCGGCTACTTGAACAACATTGGCAACAACTCTTCTTTTGGCGCAATTGGCGGCGGCTCAAACAATCAGATTGCCACCAACGCGGCTTACGCCACCATTCCCGGCGGCCAGTTGAACACCGCCACCAACTACGCCTTCGCCGCCGGCCGCCGCGCCAAGGCCAACCACACCGGCGCGTTCGTCTGGGCCGATTCCACCGACGCGGATTTCAGTTCCACCACCAGCAACCAGTTCAACCTTCGTGCCACCGGCGGCGTGCGCCTCAGCGACAACACCCCTGCCCTCTTCTTCGGCGAAACCACCCGCCAGATGATCAATCTGTGGCGGACCAATTTCGCCATCGGCGTGCAGGACAACACCACCTACTTCCGCAGCCTCGGGCGCTTTTCGTGGTTCTTTGGCGGCAGCCACACCAACACCGAAAACAGCGCCGGCTCCGGCGGCTCCGTGGGCATGACCCTCACCAGCGGCGGGTTGACGGTGAACGGCACCTTCGTCAGCGCCAGCGACCGCAACGTGAAGACGGATTTCCACCCGGTGAATCCGCAGGTCATTTTGGAGAAGGTCGCCGCCCTGCCGTTGAGCGAGTGGCGTTACCAGGCCGATGAGCAGCGCTCCCGCCACCTCGGCCCGATGGCGCAGGATTTTCACGCCGCCTTCGGCCTCGGGGCCAACGACACCACCATCGCCACCGTGGACGCCGACGGCGTGGCGCTGGCGGCGATCCAGGGGCTGAACGCCAAAGTGGAAAGCGGAAAACTGAAAGCGGAAAGCCGCATCGAAAGACTCGAAGCCGAAAACGCTGCGCTCAAGGCCCGGCTCGAAAAACTGGAACAACTGCTCGAAGCCCAACTCGTCGGAGGGGCCAAGTGAAAACTCGCCATTTCTGCTTTCTGCTATTTGCTCTCTGCTTTTCCTCCGCAGCGCAATACAGCATCCCCTGGCACACCATTGACGGCGGCGGGGGCACGAGCACCGGCGGCGTGTATCGCGTCAGCGGCACCATCGGCCAGCCCGACGCCGGCGGGCCGCTGACCAACGGCCAGTTCTCCGTCACCGGCGGGTTCTGGGCGTTGCCGCAGGCCGTGCAGACCGAAGGCGCACCGACGCTGACCATCGTTCCCGCCAGTCCCGGCTTTGCCACGATTTCCTGGACGCCCGCCACCGGCACGAACTGGGTGTTGCAGGAACGCCTGAGCCTGACCGTCGGCGCGTGGACCAATTCGCCCTCCGGCTGGACCAACCCCGTCACCGTCCCGGCCACCCCGCCGACCAGGTTCTACCGCCTGTTCAAACCGTGAACCTGTCGCATTCGAGTGCATTCGGGTTTCACCCGCATGGTTTCCATTAAGCCAGCCGGCTGCTTCCGCCATGATTCGCATCATTGTCGCCCTCTTCCTCGCCCTGGGCCTCCCGCTGAACAACGGAGCGGCCGCCTCGCTCCGCTTTTACGGCCACGGCGTCGCCGCGCCCGACCTCGACCGCGTCAAGATTCCGCTGCAAACCAACCGCCCGGTGGATGTCGGCGGCAGTTTCACCGTCGAGTTCTGGATGAAGGCGTCAGGCTCCAACAACCTCGGCACCGTCACCACCGGCAATGACGGCTGGATCACCGGCAACATCATCCTCGACCGCGACGTGTATGGCGATGGTGACTACGGGGACTGGGGCATTTCGCTTGGCAACGGGCGGATCGCCTTCGGCGTCAACAACGGCGCCACCGGCCAGACTATCGTCGGCACCAACCTCGTGGCCGATTCGGCGTGGCATCACATTGCCGTCACCCGCAACGCCACCACCGGCCAGCTCCGCATTTTTGTGGACGGCCAACTTGACGCCCAAGGCCCCGGCCCGCTGGGCGATCTGAGCTACCGCGATGGCCGCGCGACCGCGTGGCCGAACTCGGACCCCTTTCTGGTGCTCGGGGCGGAGAAGCACGACGCGGGCGCGGCTTATCCCAGCTACAACGGCTGGCTGGACGAGCTGCGGATTTCAAGCGTCATCCGCTACACCAACTCGTTCACGCGCCCGGCAGCCCTCTTTGCCCCCGATGCCAACACCGCCGCGCTCTATCACTTCGACGAAGGGAGCGGGGACGTGATCGGGGATTCGGCGTTTGGCGGGGCGAGTCCCGGCGTTCGGCGCTTTGGCGGCGCCGGCACGCCCGGCCCGGCGTGGTCGGAGGAAACCCCGTTTGCGACGCACGCTCCCCAACTGAGCATCACCTCGACTGGTGCCGGTGAAGTCACGCTCTCCTGGACACCAACCACCGGCACGAACTGGGTGTTGCAGGAACGCCTGAGCCTGACCACCGGCACGTGGACCAATTCCCCCAGCGGCTGGACCAATCCGGTGACGGTTCCGGCCACCGTGCCGGCCAGGTTCTACCGCCTGTTCAAACCGTGAACGCAAAGGAATCCCCTGCCGCCGGGACTGCTGGGGGACAACGGACATCGGTGGATGGCCTGCTACACCGGCGGGGGCACCTTCCTGATTGCCGCCGGGCGGGCCCTCGGCTAATCACCCGCCATGCCTTGCGCAATATTTCCCGCCATTCGTTGCGGCCATCCTCAAGTCACACTGGCCATATGGGGCGCCCGTTTGCTGGTGATGTTGTGCGCCACCGCCACCGCCCAGCCCGCGGACGGTCCGCAACCACCCGCCGCCGCCCGCCCCAACGCGGCCTTGCCCGAGGGCACCACCGCGTTGCGTGACGTGGCCTACGTCACCCACGGCCATGCGCGGCAGCAGCTCGATTTGTTCATTCCGCCGGGCGCAACGAATCCGTTGCCGCTGCTCATCTGGGTTCACGGTGGCGCGTGGCGGGGCGGCAGCAAGGAACCATGCCCCGCCCTGCCCTATCTTGCGCGCGGTTACGCCGTCGCCAGCATCAACTATCGCCTCAGCCAGCACGCGCTGTTCCCGGCGCAGCTCGAGGACTGCAAGGCGGCCATCCGCTGGCTGCGCGCGCACGCGCAGGCGCATGGCATTGATCCGGAACGTTTCGCCGTTTGGGGCGCCTCGGCGGGCGGCCACCTCGTCGCTTTGCTCGGCACGACCGGCGACATCAGGCAATTTGACGTGGGCGAAAACCTGACTGTTTCCAGCCGCGTGCAGGCCGTGGTGGATTTCTTCGGCCCGACGGATTTCACCCGGATGCAGCAACATTCGCCGCCCAATTCGCCCATCAATCATGACGCGCCGGATGCGCCCGAGGCGAAGCTGATCGGCGGCGCGGTGCAGGAAAACCAGGACAAGGCCGCGGCGGCGAATCCCATCACCTACGTCACCACGGACGATGCGCCGTTCCTGATCCTGCATGGAAGCCAGGACAACGTGGTGCCGCACCAGCAAAGCGAACTGCTGCGCGACGCGCTGCAAAAGGCGGGCGTGCCCGTGACGCTGAAGATTGTCGCGGGCGCTGGTCACGGCTTCGGCGGGCGGGAGATTGACCGGCAGGTGGCGGACTTCCTGGACCGGCACTGCAAACCGGCGGCAATGCCCTGATGCCGATGGACCAGCCCGAGCTATCCTTCGATGCGGCGACGCCGCAACGCGGCTACGACCGCTGGCAGGAGGAACGGCGCGCGGCCAAACTTGCCCTCGCCCGGCGCCTCGGCCTGCCGCTCGGGCACGAGGTGGAAGTCTGGTTGCGGGGGGAGGTGCGGTTGCGGGGTCGGCTGGAACTGGCCGAGGAAAAACTGTTCGTGCCCGAGGGCAACGATCCGCACCTGCGCCTCACCATCGGACGCACCTCCTTTGAGGCGGGCGAAATCGAGTCGTGCGTGCGGAAGGATTGAGCCGGCATCCGCCCGCTATTGCCATTGCATCCCGGCGGCTCCCGGCCCAATTATGACGCCACCCGGACCCGCCAATATGAATGCCAGAAGCAAATCCCCCGCCCGCAAAGTTGCCGCCAGGAACGCTGTCGGAAAGGCCGCCGCGCACTCACCCGCTGTGGTTCCGCTCAAAAGCCGCGCGCTGAACTTTGGCAGCAAGTGGGATTACGCGCCCGCGCCGGAGGATTTCAAACACATCCAGATCGCGCCGCGCCATGAGCTGTTTATCAACGGCAAGTTTGTTGCGCCGCACTCGGGCAAATATTTCGAGTCCACCAATCCCGCCACGGAGGAGACCCTCACGGAGATTGCCGCGGCCGACGAAATTGACGTGAACAACGCCGTGTCCGCCGCGCGCGGCGCGTTCGAGAACGTCTGGAGCAAACTGCCCCCGCCGGAGCGGGGCAAATACCTCTACCGCATCGCCCGCATCATCCAGGAGAAGTCCCGCGAACTCGCCGTGCTCGAAACGTTGGACGGCGGCAAGCCTATCAAGGAATCGCGCGACTTCGACCTGCCGATGGTCGCCGCGCATTTCTTCTACCATGCCGGCTGGGCGGACAAACTTCGGTATGCGTTCCCCGGCAAGACGCCGCGTCCGCTCGGCGTCGCCGGGCAGATCATCCCGTGGAATTTCCCGCTGCTGATGGCGGCGTGGAAGATTGCCCCCGCGCTCGCGTGCGGCAACACCGTCGTGCTCAAGCCCGCCGAGACAACCTCGCTTACGGCCCTGCGGCTCGCGCAGATTTTGCAGGAGGCCGAACTGCCGCCCGGCGTGGTGAACATCGTTACCGGCGCGGGGGCGACCGGCGCGGCGCTGGTGAATCATCCGGGCCTGGACAAGATTGCGTTCACCGGCAGCACGGAGGTGGGGAAGGCGATTGCGAAGGCGATCGCTCACCGTAGCGGCGCTCGGCAGAGCGCCGTTAATACCCAGCCGGGTTCGGATGGCCGCGTTCTGCCGAACGCAGCTACGCCGAGATTGACGCTCGAACTCGGCGGCAAGGCGGCGAACATCCTGTTCGAGGACGCGCCCATTGACCAGGCCATCGAGGGCGTCATCAACGGCATCTATTTCAACCAGGGCCACGTCTGCTGCGCCGGCTCACGCCTCTTCGTGCAGGAGGGGATTTATCCGACCGTCATCAAAAAACTGCGCAATCGCATCCAGACGCTGCGCGTGGGCAATCCACTCGACAAAAACACCGACATCGGCGCCATCAACTCCCGCTCCCAGCTCGACAAGATCCGCGCGCTGGTGCAAAGCGGCGTGGATGAAGGCGGCGAACTGGTTCAATCAAGCTGCGCGCTCCCGGCGAAGGGGTATTGGTTCGCGCCGAGTTTCCTGACCAACGTGACGATGAGTCATCGCGTGGCGCAGGAGGAGATTTTCGGCCCGGTGCTGAGCGTGATGACGTTCCGCACGCCCGAGGAGGCCTTCGAGCGCGCGAACAACACGCCCTACGGCCTGAGTGCCGGCGTCTGGACCGACAAGGGCAGCAAGATTTTCAAGCTCGTGAACAAGCTGCGCGCCGGCGTCGTGTGGGCCAACACCTACAACAAGTTCGATCCCACCAGCCCGTTCGGCGGCTACAAGGAAAGCGGTTTCGGCCGCGAGGGCGGTTTGCAGGGGCTGGCGGCGTATTGCCACCTGGACTGATGAGCGGGGGCCGGCCGATACTCTGGACGACGCACCTTGCCTGCGGTTCGCTTCGGAATTGCCCGGTTGCCTGCCGGCGGCAACCTTGTGACCACCCGGCCAGGCCCCGTTCCCCCTCCGCGGGCCGCCCCGCCGGAATTGCTGTCGTTCGGGCAGAATATGTTTAGACCGACGGATAGTTGACGCGCAACGTGTTAGCTCCCATTATGCTCGCGCCGTGGTCCTGGTGGCGTTTGCCTCGGCGCAGCTTCTGGCCGGTCCGTCTGGCGGGTCGGGTTGCGTCCACACCACCGCCCGGCGAAAAGTCTATGGCCAGTGGCAAAGTGAAGTGGTTCGACAACAAGAAGGGCTTCGGCTTCATCGCGCAGGAGGCGGGCAAGGATGTGTTTGTGCATCACACCTGCATCGCGGGGTCGGGCTTCAAGACGCTCAACGAGGGCGATCCCGTGACCTTCGAACTCGTGGACAGTGAGAAGGGACCGAAGGCGCTGAACGTGCAGCGCGCCGCCACGATTTGAACGCGGAGCTTGGGGCTGGCGCGCCGCGCGGCGGGCATTAAGCTGCCCGCATGAGCGATGGGGCCGGAGTGGTGGGGAGCCTGTATGTGCATGTGCCGTTCTGCGCGCACAAGTGTGAGTATTGCGCTTTTTATTCCGAGGCCTCCTCCGGCGAACTCATCACCCGTTATGTGGCGGCGCTGCTGCGCGAACTCGAAATCGTGGCGCCCGGGTTGCGGCCCGAGACGGTCTTCTTTGGCGGGGGCACGCCCTCGCTGTTGAACCTGCGGCAATGGGAGCAAATTCTGCGCGCATTTGACCGCCTGGGATTGTCCGGGGCCTCCGAGTGGACGGTCGAGTGCAATCCCGCCACCCTTTCGTCGGACAAGGCCCGGCTGCTGCGGGACTTCGGGGTCAACCGTGTTTCGATGGGGGTCCAATCCCTGGACGAGCGGCTGCTCGACCGGCTGGGGCGACTGCACTCGCGCGGGCAGGTGTTCAAATCTTTCGACCTGCTGCGGGCGGCGGGATTCGCCAACGTGAACGTGGACCTCATGTTCGCCATTCCCGGGCAGACGATGGCGGTCTGGCAGGCCACCCTGGATGAGGCGCTGGCGCTGGGCAGCGAACATCTTTCGTGTTACGAGGTAATTTACGAACAGGACACGCCGCTTTTTGCGCAGTTGCAGGCGGGCCGGTTCGACGTGGACGAGGAGCTGGCCTGCGACATGTATGAGGCGCTGATTGAACGCGCCGCCGCGGCGGGCTTTCAGCAATACGAGGTGGCCAACTTCGCCCGGCACGTCCCCGGGGAACCCACCCCGGCTGGCGACCCGTGGCTGCCCTCGCGCGCCTGCCGGCACAACGTCAATTACTGGCGCGGCGGTGAATACCACGGGCTGGGCCCCAGTGCCACCGGCTACGTTGGCGGCGTGCGCACCCGGAACTGGGCCAACACGCCGCTCTACTGTGAGCTGCTCGAGGCGGGGCGGCGGGCGGTTGAATCCCGCGAGGAATTGCCGCCGCTCCGGCGCGCGGGGGAGACGGCGGCCTTCGGGCTGCGGATGAATGCGGGCTGGCCCTTTGCTGAATTCGAGCGAGTGACCGGCTTTGACCTCCGGCGGGAATGGGCCGCGAGCATGGCCGCGTGCGAGGCGCGCGGTTGGGGCGTGCGACGCCCGGAGCGGTTCCATTTAACCCGGACCGGGTTGCGATTTGCCGACGCGGCGGCGGAACTGTTTTTGCGGTGACGGAGCCGCGATGCGTGGACCACGGGCCACGCATCACGCCTTGCGTTGCCGAAGCAATGCCCACCACCCAAACAAGCCGGTGGCGACGGCCAGCGCGGCGCAGATGAAGTAGGGCAGCGCGGGGCTGCTCACGAAGATGACCCCGGCAAACAGCGGACCCGCGATGCGGGCCAGGGCCCCGGCGCTCTGGGCCACCCCGAGCGTCGCCCCCTGTTCGTGCGGGGGCGTGAGTTGTGAGAGCAGACCGAACAGCGGCGGCCGCGTCAGCGCCGACCCGACCGACAGCAGCGCCAGCACGCCCAGCAACCCCCACCACGCGCCCCCCCGGTCGCTGAACAACACGCGCCAGGCCAGTTCCCCATCGCGCGCGATGTCCCCCCGCACCAAAGGCACCAGCGCCAGGCTCACACCGGTGAGCAGGAGGCTCAAAATGATGAGCCGGCGTTCGCCCATGAGCTGGACCAGCCGGCCAATCGGGCCGCCCTGCACGATCACGCCGATGATGCCCGAAAACATGAACAGCGTGCCGGCCATCCGCTGGGCGGATTTCAAATCTTCCGGCTCGCGCAAATCGAGGCCGAAGTTTTTCGCGATCAGCAGCCCGAGCGTAAGCTCGAAGCAGGTGAAGCAGAACGTGGCCAGGAAGAAAATCACGACCAACGCCCCGACCGCCGGCTGGCGGAGCGTGTGGGTCCACTGCGCCAGACGCGCGCGCGGCGCCACCGGGCCGGCCCGCGGGGTCCAGCTTTCCGGCAGGATGGCGCAGGCCAGCAAAAAATTCAGCGCGCACAGCGCGCCCGCCACCCAGCCGGGCCCCGCGGGGCCGAACCAGCCCGCGCTTTTGGCGCCCATCCAGGGGCCAAACACGAAGCCCAGGCCGAACGCCATGCCGATGAGGCCCATCCGTTTCGAGCGCTGGTCCGGCGGCGTGATGTCGGCGATGTAGGCCTGCGCCACGGTGATGTTCGCCCCGCAGAATCCGGCGAACACGCGCGAGGCGATGATCATCCCCAGCGCCAGCGTCCCGTCGAGCCGCGTGGCGAGCGCGAACCACACATACGCCACCGCCGAGCCGGCAATGCTGATGAGCAACACGGGCCGCCGCCCGATCCGGTCCGACAGCCGCCCCCACCACGGCGCGAACAGAAACTGCATGGCCGAGAAGGACGCCATCAGAAGCCCCAGCGCCAGCCCGCCCGCCTGGTAACTCTCGGCAAAGAGCGGCAATTGGGGCAGCACGATGCCGAACCCGACCAGGTCGAGGAAAACGGTCAGAAAAATGACCAGCAGGGAAGGCTTCTTCATGCGGCGAACCCGGCGAACGTCGGGGCCGGGCGGCGCGGGGCGCGCGCCTCCGGTGATCGGTCAGCCGGCGGCGGTCTCCACCGGGGCCGGGGCGGGGGCGACGGCCTCGATGCGTTCGATGCGGTGGTGATGGCGGATGCCATGCACCTCGAATTCGACCTGGTCGCCGACCTTCTTGTTCAGCAGCGCCTGGGCCACCGGGGTGAGGTAGCTGATGACGCCCTTCTCCGGGTCGTCATCCCACGCGCCCAGAATGGTCAGCTTCTCCGGCTGGTTGGCTTCAAGGTCGGTGAGATGCACCACCGTGCCGATGCCCACGACATCGGTGCGCGCGTTGCTGAAGTCGGTCCCGCGCGCGCGGTCGAGCGCCAGTTCGAGTTCCGCCTTGCGGCGCATGAGGACGGCCTGCATCTCTTTGGCCGCCTTGAACTCGTGGTTTTCGCTCAGGTCGCCGTAGCTGCGGGCGATGGCGATTTCCCTGGAGTTGGCGGGAATCTTCTTTTCCACCAGTTCGTGGTATTCCTGTTTGGCTTGTTCCAGGCTCTCCCAGGACACCCACAGGGTGTTGTCCTGCCGGGTGGACGTGCCGGAAATCAGGGGCTGGATGACCGGGAAGGTCTTCACAATCCAGCCCAGCAGCAGGCGTTTCTCGAGGTCGTCGAACACGGGCGACAACTGGAGCGCGCGGGTCATGTCCTTGATCAGTTCGATGTCGGCGGAGCGGATCAACTCCACGATCAGCGCCTGGTCGGAGAGGATGTAGTCCCGCAGCTTGTTCGAGCGTTTCTCGTTGAACTGGTCGCGCTCCATCGCCGACAGCATGGCGCGGAAGACCTCCGGTCCCAGAACGTCCGCGAACTCCTCGGTGCGTTCCTTGCCGAGCCAGAGGAGAAAGTCGCTGCTGGCGGCGTGCTGGTTGACCAGGCGGGTGATCGCGGCCTTGAGATCCGCGAGGCGGCCCCGTTGCACCAGCAGGGTGGCGAACTCCTTGCAGGTGCGGGGCGCGACGGAATTCATCGCCCGCAGCAGCACGGCCGTCCAGTCGTCGGGCCGGGCGGCGACAAAGGATTCGAGCGCGGCGTGGTGGCGGGTGACGCTGACCTCCTCCATGACGTCGTTCAGCTTGGGGTCGCCGGCCCAGATGGCGGCGGCGGTGATTTCGCCGGGGCCGGCGGGCGCGCCGGTGGCGGCCCGGAGTTCGTCCCGCACAAAAATGGCCTCCAACGCCACGCCCGGCTGGTTGCGCTGGTGCGTGGCGATTTCCGTGTTGAGGACGCTGATGACCTCGGCGGCGGCGGCGGTCTTGTCCGTGAGATCGGCCGCGTTGGCCGTCATTTCCGCCGCGATGAGGAGATGTTGCTTGAGTCCGCGCGCCTTGCGGAATTCGGCCAGCAGCCGGTCCTGCACGGCGACTTCCTGCGCCTGATACAGGATGGGGTCGGTCTTCTTCGCGGGCACCACGAAGTGCCCGCTTTTCTTCATTTCGCGTTTCGCGGCCTCCCACCATTTCTTCCAGTCATCCTTGATGATGTCGGGCACGAGGGCCTGTTGGATTTGGTCCTGGGTGGCCCGGCCCGCGTGGCTCTCCAGCACCAGCTTGACCAGTCCGAGGTGGTCGGTGGCGGCCAGTTGCTGCAAACCGGCCAGGTCGGTGGCCTTGCGGGCGAGGATGTGTTCCTTGGGAATGGGCTTGAGCGATTCGGCCGCGAAACCCAGCCCCATGGTGTGGCCGCTTCTGCCCGGAAAATCTATCGTGAACCGCGCAAACACCGGGTCCACGGAACGAATCCGGCCCAGGCCCCAGCTCTTGTGCAGGCAGAAGCCGCACTCGGCCAGTTTCACCAGCGCGTCCACATGCCGCCCCTCCAGCTTGTTGGCCGCCACCATCTTCTCGAACTCGTCTCGCATGGCGCGCATCTTAGGCTCGCCACACCGCCCGGAAAAGCATTTATTCCTCCCATGCTTCACGCCAACGCCCGCGTGCTCGCCGCCCGCGCCCTGCTGGACCGCGGTGCCAAAGGCGGGTTCATCGAACGGCATGTGGACCGCGCCTTGACCCGTGTCCCCCTGCCGCCGGAGGACCGCGCCCTGTGCCGGGAACTGGCCTACGGCTGCGTCCGGTGGCAGGCCACGCTCGACTGGCTCATCGCCCGCCTTGTGGCGGGGCGCTCGCAGCGCCCGGTGGTGCAGACCCTCCTCCGCCTCGGCTTGTATCAACTGCTCTGGCTCGACCGCATTCCAGTCCGGGCGGCGGTTCACGAAACCGTCGAAACCGCCAAACAACTGGATTACGCCGGCCACGCCGGCTTCATCAACGCCGTTCTCCGCGCCGCCGCCAGTGACGCCGAGGCCCTGCGGCGCGAACTGGCCGCCCTGCGGGTCAACGAGCCGGCGCTCGGGTGGTCCCATCCCCAATGGCTTGTCACCCGCTGGCAGGCGCGATACGGCCCGGCGGCCACGCTCCAACTGCTGGAATGGAACAACACCCCCGCCCGGGTTTATGCCCGGGCCAACACCCTCCGGGTGGACCCGGCGCGGCTGCTGCAATACTGGCGCAGCGACGACGTCAGTTACAACTTCGTCTATCAGCCCTGGCTGGAGGAGAACCTGGTCTTCGAGTTGAAGTCGCATCCGCCGCTCGACCAGTTGCGGAGCTTCGCCAACGGGTTTTTCTATGTGCAGGACCCCAGCACGCTCTTCGCCGTGGACCTGCTGGCCCCGAAACCCGGCGAGCGCGTCCTCGACTTCTGCGCGGCGCCCGGCGGCAAGACCACCTACATCGCCCAGCGCATGAAAAACAAGGGCACCCTCGTGGCAGCGGACAGCGCGCCCGAGCGGCTCGAGGTGCTCGCGGAGAACTGCCGCCGCCTCGGCGTGGAATGCGCGCAGCTCACGCCCGCCGCCGCCCTGGACCCGCAATCCGCCCCCCCCTTTGACCGCGTGTTGCTGGACGCACCCTGCTCGAACACCGGCGTGCTCCGGCGCCGCGTGGATTTGCGCTGGCGTTTGACGCCCGGGGAACTCGCCCGGCTGGCTGGCGAACAGCTCGAACTGCTGCGGCGCGTGGTGCCGTTTGTCAGGCCGGGCGGTGTGCTGGTGTATAGCACTTGCAGCCTCGAACCCGAGGAAAACGCCGGGGTGGTCGAGGCTTTTTTGCGCGAGCATCCCGCCTTCAGGCTGGACGAGGCGGGCGACGTCCTGCCGATGCGCGACGGCTTTGACGGCGCGTATGCGGCCCGGCTGGTGCGGGCGGAAGCCTGAGCCGGCCGGGGGCGGTCATTTTGGCCACAGGTGCCACAGGTAGCCGCCGTAAATGACCAGCAACAAGGCCCCTTCCCAGCGGCGCAACTCGAAACCCGTCCAGGCAATGGGCAGCAGCACTGCAGTGATGCCCAGCATCACCCACGAATCCACCTGGCTCACGCCCGCGCCCGCCACCGGCGAAACAAGGACACCGCTGAAACCCAGGATCGCAAGGATGTTGTATATGTTGGAGCCGATGACGTTGCCCACGGCGATGTCCGGCTGCCGCCGCCAGGCCGCCATCAAGGAGGAGGCCAGTTCCGGCAGACTGGTGCCGGCGGCCACAATGGTGAGGCCAATGACGGCCTCGCTCCAGCCCAGCAGCCGCGCCAGGTCCACCGCGCCCACGACAAACAGCCGCGACCCGATCACCAGCACCACCAGCCCGGCCACGATCAACCCGAGATCCTTCCCCAGCGAGCCGGTGGCGGCGGGCAGGCCCTCGGCAAACTCCTTTTCCAGTTCGGCACTGGCCTGTTCCCGGGCCAGCCGGATGTTGATGAGCGTGTAGCCGATGATCAGAACCAGGAAGGTCACCGCCTCGGCCAACTGGATGCTGCCGTCGCGGAAGAACCAGACGAACAGCGCGGCCACGCCCAGCATGATGGGCGCGTCAAACTTGAGCAATTGCAACTGCACCCGCAACGGACAGACCAGCGCGGTCAGGCCGAGGATGATGCCGATGTTGAAAATGTTCGAGCCGACGACGTTGCCGATGGCGATGCCGCCCTGGCCTTTGAGGACCGCGACCGAACTGACCACCAGTTCCGGCGCACTGGTGCCAAAGGCCACCACCGTCAGGCCCACCAGCAGGGGCGTCACGCCAAGCCGGACGGCCAGCGACGCGCCGCCGCGCACCAGCCACTCGGCACCGTAGTAAAGCGCCACCAGCCCCCCGGCCAACCACAAGGCAATCATCATGCGGCAATGCTAGGGAAACGGTGGGCGCAAGGCCAGTGCGGGCGGCGATGGCGGGTCACGCCGTGATGCGGTCGGTTTTAAGATAAGGGCGCAGCGCCTCGGGAATCAGCACGCCGCCGTCGCTTTGCTGATGGGTTTCGATGAGGGCCACAAAGAGCCGCGCCAGCGCCACGCCGCTGCCGTTCAGGATGTGCGGAAAACGGTTCTGGCCGTCCGCATCCTTGAAGCGCAGGTTCATTCGGCGCGCCTGGAAGTCCTCGCAATTCGAGCAGCTCGACACCTCGAGGTAACTCCCCTGCCCCGGCGCCCACACTTCAATGTCGTAGGTCTTCGCGCTGCCAAAGCCCAGGTCGCCCGTGCAGAGGCCGATGACGCGGTAGTGCAATCCCATCGCCTGCAGGATGCGCTCGGCGTGCCCGACCATCGCGTCGAGTTCGGCATAGCCGTCCTCGGGCTTCACAATCCTGATCAACTCCACCTTGTCGAACTGATGCACCCGAATCATGCCGCGCGTGCCGACGCCCGCCGCGCCGGCCTCGCCGCGAAAGCACGGTGTGTAGGCGCAGTAACGCACCGGCAGTTGCTCGGCCTTCAGGATTTCCTCGCGGTGGATGTTCGCCACCGGCGTCTCGGCGGTCGGAATCAGATACAGTTTGCCCAGGTTCTGCGCGTCGTCGCCCTCGGCCACGCCGTAGTATTGATCCTTGAACTTGGGGAACTGCCCGACGCCGACGAGGCACTGCTCGCCCACCATGAACGGCGGCGACACCTCCGTGTAACCGTGCGCGGTCGTGTGCAGGTCGAGCATGAACTGGATCAACGCCCGCTCCAGCTTCGCGCCCCAGTCCGTGTAAAGCAGGAACCCGCTGCCGGAAAGCTTCGTGGCGCGGGCAAAGTCCACCAGCTTGAGGCGTTCGCACAGTTCAACGTGGGACTTGGGTTGAAAAGCGTATTCCGGCTTCGCGCCGTGGACGCGGAGGACGGGATTGTCGGCGGCGGATTTTCCAACGGGGACGGACTCGTGCGGCAGGTTGGGCAATTGGAGCATCAGGCGGTCCCGCGCCGCCTCCGCCTCCTTCGCCTGCTGGTCCAGGGCGGCGATTTTGTCGCCGAGGTCCCGGGTTTCCGCCTTCCTGGCCTCGGCCTCCGCGGGCTTTTTCTGGCCCAACAACGCGCCGATTTCCCTGGACACGCGGTTGCGGATGGCCTTGAGCGATTCCACCTCCGCCAGCGCCTTGCGCCGCTGTTCATCCAGCGCGATGACCTCGTCAATGCGGCCTGCATCCCCCGCCCCGCGGCTGGCGAGCCGCTGTTTGACCAACTCCGGCTGCTTGCGGATCAAATTGATGTCCAACATCGGCGCAGTATGGAAAAGGCCCCGGACAGCGGCAAGCCGGCAGGCGGAGTTCCGGCGTGCGTTGGCGGTCCGGCTGCGCTATTTCAAGAGCGGTTCGCATGAGCACACTCGCCAACATCCTGCTGGACCTGCTGGGGGCGGCCTATCTCCTCACCAGCCCGCTGGCCTTGCTGGCGCTGGCCTTCCAAATCTGGATGCTGGTGGATGCCATCCGACGCCGCGAATGGCTCTGGGCGGTGCTCATCGGCATCGGTTTCTTCCTGTCGGCGCTGCTCTACTATTTTGCCGTCTATCGCAATGCCCAGTCCGGCATGCGTGGCTTTGAACTGCCCGGCCAGCATGACCGGCGGCGCATCAAGGAACTCCAGGCGCAGATTCATCACCTCGACAAGGCGCATCACCATTCCCAGCTCGGGGACATTTACTTCCAACAGGGCAAGCTGGCCCGGGCCGAGGCCTGCTACCGCGCCGCGCTGCAACGCGATCCCGACGACGCCGACACGCTGGCGCATCTCGGCCAGTGTCTCCTCCGCCAAAAACGGCCCGCTGACGCCCGGCCCCTGCTCGAGCGCGTCATTGCCCGCGACCCGAAGCACGACTACGGCCACACGATGATGGCACTGGCGGAAACGCTGGGCGCCGTCGGTGAAACGGACGCGGCCCTCGGCTTGTGGCGGCAGGTGACGGAGCAGCACTCCTACGCCCGGGCGCGCGTTCAACTGGCGGAACTGCTGCTGGCGCGCAATCTGCCGGACGAAGCGCGCCGGGTGTTGACCGAGGTGCTGGAGGATGACCCCCACACGCCCGCCTTTCAGCGCCAGCGGGACCGCGTCTGGGTGCGCCGGGCCAAAGCCCTGTTGCGGCGCCTGGATTAGCGCAAATGGCCGCCCGGGGGACGTTGCGTGGCGCTTGTCCGCCGCGTGGTTCGGGCCTACGTTGAGGGCGGAGAACGCAAGATGATTGACGACACCATTGCCAAAATCGAAAGCCAGCTCGCCGGGGCAGGCAACCTGACGCCCGCGCAGAAGGGCGAGTTGCTGCGGCTGCTTGGCTCGCTGAAACTCGAAGTGGCCGAACTCGCCAAGACCGACACCGAGGGGGCGCGGAGCATCGCGCAGTTCGCGGAAGTTTCGGCGCACGAGGCGACCCGCACGGAGCAGAATCCCCGGTTGCGCGAGCTTTCGCTGCGCGGACTGCGCTCGTCGGTGGAGGGTTTCGAACAGTCCCATCCCAAGCTGGTGCAGGTGGTCAACTCGATCAGCCAGACGCTCTCGAACCTGGGCATCTGAAGCGGGGGAGGTTGCCATGGCCGCTTCGCCGGTTGCCCTCCCCGGCCCTCTCCGACTAGCCTTGCGCCATGCTTGCCAAGGTTTGTTCCGCCGCCGTCAACGGCATCGAAGCCTATCCCGTCGAAGTCGAGGTCAACGCCGGCTGGGGGGAAACGGTCATCGTGGTCGTCGGGCTGCCCGACGCCGCGGTGAAAGAGTCCAGGGACCGGGTCACCACGGCGCTGGCGAATTCCGGGTTCAAGTTCCCCATGGGCCGCACGACCATCAACCTCGCGCCCGCCGACGTGAAAAAGGAAGGCCCCAGTTTTGACCTGCCCATCGCCATCGGGATGCTGGCCGCGTCCGAGCAGATCGAGACGGACCAACTGGACAACTTCACCATCGTCGGGGAACTGGCGCTGACGGGCGCGGTGCGGCCCGTCAAAGGCGTGCTGCCCATCGCCCTGCGGGCAAAAGCCGAGGGCAAGACCGGGGTGCTCGTGCCGCCGGAGAACGCCGCCGAGGCCGCCGCCGTGGACGGCTTGAGCGTCATCCCGGTGCAAAACCTCCGCGAAGCCGCGCAATTTCTCGAGGGCCAGATCCGCATTGCCCCCACCAAGGTGGACATGGAGCAGATTTTCGCCGCCGCCGCGCATGAGGAGGACGTGGACTTCGCCGAGGTAAAGGGGCAGGAGTCGGTGAAGCGCGCGCTCGAAATCGCCGCCGCCGGCGGGCACAACTGCCTGCTCATCGGGCCGCCGGGCACGGGCAAATCCATGCTCGCCAAACGGCTGGCGACCATTCTGCCGCCGCTTACGCTGGCCGAGGCGCTCGAGACAACGAAGATTCACAGCATCGTCGGCCTGCTCAACCCGGGTCAGGCATTGGTGACGCGCCGCCCCTTTCGTTCCCCCCATCACACCGCGAGCGACGCCGGACTGCTGGGCGGCAACATCAATCCGACGCCGGGGGAGATTTCGCTTGCGCACAACGGCGTGCTGTTTCTCGACGAGCTGCCGGAGTTCAAACGCAGCGTGCTCGAGACCATGCGCCAGCCCCTGGAGGAGGGCAAAGTGACGATTTCGCGCGCCGCCGGGACGATGACGTTCCCCGCGCAGTTCATGCTGGTGGCGGCGATGAACCCGACGCCCGACGGCAAGATGCCTGCCGAGTCGAAAAGTTCACCGCGCGAGATTCAAAACTATCTGGGCCGGATTTCCGGTCCGCTGCTGGACCGCATTGACCTGCACATCGAAGTCCCGGCGGTCAAATTCCGCGAGATGACCGGCGAGCAGACCGGCGAGAGTTCGGCGCAGATTCGCCACCGGGTTGTCACCGCGCGCCAGGTGCAGCACGCGCGTTTTGCCGGACGCCCCAAAATCACCTGCAACGCCCGGATGGGGCCGCGCGAGTTGAAGCAATTTTGCGCGCTCAACGACACCGCAAAGGACATGCTCCAGATGGCCATGACGGAAATGAACCTCAGTGCCCGCGCCTACGACCGCATTCTCAAGGTGGCCCGCACCATCGCCGACCTGGCGGGCGCGGCGGACATCAGCCCGGAGCACCTCTCCGAGGCCATCCAGTTCCGCTCGCTGGACCGGCAGATCTGGGGCTGAGGCCGGGCGTTCCCTCCCCCCTGCCCCATTTTCGGCCCCGTAATCTGGCTCGCGGTTGGCGCGGCGGGCGGGCAAGCTGGGGGCGCAATTAAGATTAGAGAGAGATCAGGATTGAGATTTTAGTCGAACAGATTTCGCCCATGCTCAAGCAAGCCTCCGCCAAATACCGCCCGTTCCCGCCGGTTCACCTGCCCGACCGGCGGTGGCCCAACCGCGTCCTCACCGCCCCGCCCCGCTGGTGCAGCGTGGACCTGCGCGATGGCAACCAGGCCCTCGCCGTGCCGATGAACGTGTCGCAGAAACTCGAACTCTTCCACACACTCGTGAAGTGCGGCTTCAAGGAAATCGAAGTGGGCTTCCCGTCCGCCTCGAACACCGAGTTCACCTTCAACCGCCGCCTCATCGAGGAACGCCGCGCTCCGGACGACGTCTGGCTCCAGGTGCTCGTGCAGGCGCGCGAGGATTTGATCGAACGCACCATCGCGTCGTTGATCGGGGCGAAGCGGGTCATCATCCACATGTATAACTCGACCTCGCCCGCGCAGCGCCGGGTTGTTTTCGGCAAGTCGAAGGACGAGATCAAGGCCATCGCCGTGCGGGGCGCGCAGATGATCAAGGACCGGCTGCCCCGGCTCAAGGGCGCCGAGATCATGCTCCAGTATTCGCCGGAAAGTTTCAGCGCGACGGAAGTGGAGTTCGCGAAGGAAATTTCCGAAGCCGTGATGGACGTGTGGCAGCCCACCCCGGAACGGAAGATGATCCTGAACCTGCCGGACACCGTCGAGGTCGCCATGCCCAACGTCTATGCCGACCAGATCGAATGGATTTGCCGGAACATCCGCGACCGCGACGCGCTCATCATCAGCCTCCACACTCACAACGACCGGGGCACCGGCATCGCCGCCACGGAACTCGGCCTGCTGGCCGGCGCGGACCGCGTCGAAGGCACGCTCTTTGGCAACGGGGAACGCACCGGCAATCTGGATATCATCGCGGTGGCGCTGAACCTCTACATGCACGGCATCCACCCGGGCCTGGATTTCAGCGACGTGAACGCGCTCGTTGAGGTTTATGAGCGCTGCACGGGCATGACCGTTCCCCCGCGGCAGCCCTACGCCGGCGAACTGGTGTTCACCGCGTTCAGCGGCTCGCACCAGGACGCCATCAAGAAGGGCCTGGCCGAATGGGAACGCGGTGGCCGCGAGTTCTGGGACGTGCCCTACCTGACGATTGATCCCGGCGACATCGGCCGCGAATACCGCGAGGTCATCCGCGTCAACAGCCAGTCCGGCAAGGGCGGCGTGGCCTACCTGCTGGAATCCGAGTTCGGCGTTGTCCTGCCCAAGGACATGCAGCGCGAGTTCGGCCCGATCGCCAACGACGAGGTGGACCGCCTCGGGCGCGAGGTTAGCGGCGCGGAACTCAAGGCAATGTTCTGGCGGGAATACATCGAACGCACCTTCCCGTGGCAGTTGGAGGGCTTCGAGACAGAAAGCCGCAACGGCCTGGTCCGCTGCCGTGCGCGGCTGCTCCGCGACGGCCAGCCGGTGGAACTGGAGGGCGAAGGCAACGGCCCGCTGGCCGCGCTGGTGCATGGCTTTGCCCGGCTTGGCCTGCCCCGCTTCGAGATCGCCAACTACTCCGAACACGCCCTCAGCGCCGGCGAAGAGGCCAGCGCCATCGCTTACATCCAGCTCAAGCACGCCGACGGCAAAATCCGCTGGGGCGCGGGCGTGGACACCAACATCGAACTCGCCTCCGTGCGCGCCATCCTGAGCGCGCTGAACCGCAGTTGAAGCCCGCGCGTTCCATGCTGCGCCCCCTCCTTGCGGTGAGCCTGGTCCTGATGCTGGCGGCAGGCGTCCGGGCGGATGCGTTCGTTTATTTCGGCACCTTTGCCGAGGGAGACGGACGGGGGCTGTATCTCAGTCGGTTGGACGGTGAGTCCGGCCAGTTGGCCGAACCCCGGCGCGTTGCCGACGTGGCTTCGCCCAACTTCCTCGCGCTCGCGTCCGACGGACGGACCCTGTATGCGGTGACGCGCAGCCGGGACACCAACACCGGCCTGGCCGTCTTTGACCGCCGACTGGATACCGGCCAGCTTGCCCTGCGCGCCCAATACCCTTCCGGCGGCGACGGTCCGTGCCACGTCAGCGTCACGCCGGACGGCCGGGCCGTGTTGCTGGCGAACTACGGCGGCGGCAGTGTCCGCGCTTTCGCGGTGGATACCAACGGGGCGCTGACCGCCGGGCCGCTGGTGCAGCACACGGGCGCAAGCGTCCATCCCACGCGGCAGCAACGGGCCCACGCCCATTGCATCCTGCCCGCGCCCGGCGGCCGGTTCGCGCTGGCTTGTGACCTGGGACTCGACCGGGTGCTGATTTACCGGCTCGACGCGGAAACCGGTCGCCTGCTTCCGCATGAGCCTGCGTTTGCCGCCGTGCCGCCCGGCTCCGGCCCGCGCCAACTGGCGTTCCATCCCTCCGGCAAGTCCGTTTGCGTCATCAACGAACTCACCTGCACGCTGACCGCGTTTGACTGGGAGGGCGCCGCCGGGAAGCTGACCGCCCGGGAAACCATTTCCCTTCTGCCCGCCGGCGTTGAACTGACCAACTCCTTCTCCGGCGCGGCCATTGAAATGCGCCCCGACGGCCGCTTTGTTTATGCCAGCCTGCGCGGACACGACAGCCTGAGCGTGGTCGCGCTGGGGCCGGAGGGTGGACCGCCCCGCCTCATCCAAAACATCCCGTGCGGCGGCCGCGTGCCGCGCGGCATGGGCCTGGACCCGTCAGGCCGGTGGCTGGTGGTGGCGCATCAGCGCTCGGACTCGGTGACCGTCTTTGCCGTGGATGCCAAGTCGGGCCGGCTTGCGCCGCGCGGCCAGCCTGTCCACGTGCCTGCGCCGGTGGATGTGAAATTCGCCATGCCCGCCCCGTAGCGGCGGACCCGCGGTCGCCCTACACCAGCGGCCCGAGGCGGCGGAGCGTCAACACCGGCGCGGCGGCGGCGCGCGACGCCGCCAGGTCCGCTTCAAATTCGGCCACCCAGTCGTTGTGCCCCTCCGGGTCCACCAGCATTTGCTGCACGCGCCACGACTGCCGGTCGGCGGACGGAATGACGTGGGTGTGTCGCGCGTTGCGGGCCTCGGGGTCGAGGCGCAGTTGCTCGTGGTCGCCGTGATACGCTTCCATCGCAGCGGCCAGGCGGCTGGCGGTCCAGGGCTGGCCTTCCGCGTCGAGTGGAACGCCCAAAACGTCCAGCGCCGACTCGAAGTCTCCCACTACGAGACCGCGCAGGAACGAAAAAATCCTCTGCCGGATGGCGGCGGTGAATGCCTTTGCGTCGCGCGTGATGTCCTGGACCGCCTCCGCGGTGCCGGGCGGGCGGACTTCCTTCACTTCGGCGCGCTGGTAATCCGGGTTGCGCATCCGTTCCCACTCGTCGAGCAGGCTGGAGTCCACCTGGCGGAGCATGGTGCCGAGGTAAAGTTCCATTTCGCGCACCCCGTCGTTCTTCGCCGTGTCGGGGACGGTTTGCGTCAGCACCTTGAAGACGCCGTTCAAGTGGCGCAGCAGGAGGCCTTCGGCGCGCTGGAGTTCGTAATCGCGGACGTAGTCGCTGAATGAGCGGAACGTCTCGAACATCTCGCGGGCGATGGATTTGGGCCGGATGTTTTCCTGGCCAACCCACGGATGACGGTCGGCGAAGGCGTTGAAGGTGGCGTAGATGAACTCGCGGTTGGGCTTGGGGTGTTCGAGCTTCTCCAGTTCCTCCATCCGCTCGTCGTATTCGAGGCCCTCGAGCTTCATTTCGGCCAGGCGCTGCTCCTTCACCCGGTCGAGTTGTTTGCGCAGGATGAGGGACGGATCCTCCAGAATGGATTCCACCAGCGTGAGCAGCACGAGCGCGTAATCGGGGGCCTGCGGGTCAAGCAGGGGAATGGTCTCCAGCAGGTAGAGGGACAGCGTCTGGTCCATCGAGAAGTCGTCCTGCAGCTCGACGTTGACGCGGAGTTTGCGGCGGCCCGCCCCCTCACCCCGGCCCCCTCCCCCGCTGGGGGAGAGCGGGATTTCAGCACGTGCCAGTATCTCGATGATCCTCCGCTCCACCAGCGAACGAAACAACTGCCACGCGCGTTTGGTGTGCTCCCGCTTTTGGCGGGGCGATTCGTGGCAGTCGCGGATGAGCCGTTGCATGGCGCGGCAGCCGTCGCCGTCGCGGCTGAGGACGTTCAGGAGCATCCCATGCGACACTTGGAAGCGTGAGGTCAGTCGTTCGGGCGGCGCGGCGATGAGCCGGGTGAAGGTGTTTTTGTCCCAGTTGACGAAGTTCTTTTCCGGCGGCTGGCGCTTCACGGTCTTCTTGCCGTCGCGCGCCGACTTCTCGGCGAGCTTGAGGTTTTCGATGACGTGCTCGGGGGCCTGCGCCACGACCCAGCCCCGGTCATCGAAGCCCTTGCGTCCGGCGCGGCCGGCAATCTGGTGAAAGTCCCGCGCGCTGAGGATGGCGGTTTTCTCCCCGTCAAACTTGCACAGGCGCGTGAACAGGACGGTGCGGATGGGAACGTTGACGCCGACGCCCAGCGTGTCGGTGCCGCAGATGACCTTGAGCAGGCCACGCTGGGCGAGCTGCTCGACGAGCACGCGATACTTGGGCAGCAGGCCGGCGTGATGCAGGCCGATGCCGTGCTTGAGCCATTTGCGGATGTCGGGTCCGTAGGGGCTGGTGAACCGGAAGCCTTCGAGGGCCTTGGCGATGACGTTCTTCTCGTCGCGCGAGCAGACGTTGAGGCTGGTGAAGTCCTGCGCGCTCTGGGCGGCGTCGAGCTGGGTGAAATGCACGACATAGACGGGCGCCTTGCCATCAGCGACGAGCGTTTCGAGCGTCTTCGCGAGGGGCAGTTCGGAATAGGCGTATTCGAGCGGCACGGGCCGTTCAGCGGAGGAAATCGTCGCGGTCGGTCGGCCATTGAGCCGGGTCAGTTCGGTTTCAAAGAAGGTGGTGTCGCCCAACGTGGCGGACATCAGGAGGAAGCGCGTCTGGGGCAGCGTGAGCAACGGCACCTGCCAGGCCACGCCACGCTCGCGATCGGCGTAGTAATGAAACTCGTCCATGACCACGTCGCGCACGTTGGCGCGGTCGCCCTCGCGCAGGGCGAGGTTGGCGAGAATCTCGGCGGTGCAGCAGAGGATGGGGGCGTCCCGATTCACCGAGGCATCGCCGGTGCTGAGGCCGACGTTGTCCGGGCCGAACTCGCGGCAGAGCGCCATGAACTTTTCGTTCACGAGCGCCTTGATGGGGCAGGTGTAAATGGAGCGGCGGCCTTGCGCGATGGCCTGGAAATGCAGCGCGGCGGCGACGAGCGATTTGCCGGAGCCGGTGGGCGTGTTGAGGATGACGTTCTTCTCCTCGAACAGTTCGAGGATGGCGGCCTCCTGGGCGGGATAGAGGCTCAGCCGCCGGGAAGCGGTGTATTCGAGGAAGCGCCCGAGCAGGACGTCGTTGGCGGGCCGCTCGTTGCGCGGGAGCAGGTCGTAAAGCGTGGTGGCCACCGGTCAGCGGCAGACGCCGCGTTTGCTGGCGCGGATGAACTCCACCAGATGGCGGATTTCGGGGAGGGCGGGGAGTTCGCTTTCAATCCGGGCGAGGGCGTTGCCGATGGCAAGCCCCTCCCGGAAAATGATTTTGTAGGCCTGGCGCAGCGTGGCGATGGTCTCCGGGGGGAAACCATGCCGCTCCAGCCCGATCTTGTTGACCGTCTTGGTCTCCGCCGGACTCCCGTCCACGAGCATGTAGGGCGGCGCGTCCTGCGTCACCTTCGCCGCGCCGCCGAGGATGGTGTAGCAGCCCACGCGGCAGAACTGATGCACGCCGGCGTAGGCGCTCAAGATGGCGTGATCCTCGACCTGGACGTGTCCGGCGATGCCGGCATACGCGGAAATGATGACGTGGCTGCCCACCTGGCAATCGTGCGCCACGTGCGAGTGGATGAGGAACAGGTTGTCGTCCCCGATCCGGGTGACCTCGGTCTCGGCGGTGGAACTGTGAATGGTGACGCTCTCGCGAATCACGTTGCGGCTGCCAATCTCCAGCCGCGTGACGCCGCCCTTCCACTTCAAGTCCTGCGACTTCAGGCCGAGCGCGGCGAAGGGAAACACCTCGTTGTCCACGCCCAGCCGCGTATGCCCGTCAATGACCACGTGGGAGTGCAATTTGCAGCGGTCGCCCAGCGCCACATGTTCGCCAAGGACGCAATACGGCCCGATCTCGCAGTCCGCGCCCAGCTCGGCGCGTGGGTGGATGATGGCGGTGGGATGAATGGTGCTCATGCGGCGTTCGGGTCGGCGATCATGAAGGTCACTTCGGCCTCACTGACAACGTCCCCGCGCACGCGGCAAGCCCCCTTGGCGCGGCCAATCTTGCCGCGTGCCTTGGTGAGTTCGACCTCGATGATGAGTGTGTCACCGGGGACGACCGGCTTGCGCCACTTGACGTTTTCGGCGGCCATAAAGAAGGCGATCATGTTGCCCGCGGCCTGGGCCTTGCGAATGAGCAGGATGCCCGCGACTTGCGCGATGGCTTCGAGCTGCAGCACGCCTGGCATGATGGGATGACCGGGGAAATGCCCCTGGAAGAACGGCTCGTTGATGGACACATTTTTCACGGCCAGAATGCGGTTGCCGTCAATCTTTGCCACTCGGTCCAGCATGAGGAACGGGTAACGGTGCGGCAGCATCTTCATGACCTGCTCGACGGTCATTTCGCAGCCGTCCTCCTCGCGGGCCGGCGGGGCGGAAGGCTCAAGGATGGCGGGGGGCGGCGAAAACGTCTGCGTCGCGACCACTGGGCGGCGGATTTGCGCCTGAATGAGGCGGGCCAGTTCGCAATTGGCCGCGTGGCTGGGGCGCGTGGCGGTGACATGCCCGAGAATCGGCCGGCCCACGAGGGCGAGGTCGCCCACGATGTCGAGCATCTTGTGCCGCACGAATTCCTCGGGATAACGCAGCGGCTCGGTGGTCAGCACCGCGTCGTCCCGGATGACGACGGCGTTCTCGAGACTGCCGCCCTTGATGAGGCCGTTCTTGAACAGGTATTCGATTTCCTCGAAAAAGCAGAACGTGCGGGCGTGGGCCAGTTCCTTCTCCCAAGTGGCGGGAGTTACGTCGCAACTGTAAAACTGGGTGAACCGGCCCGCCTTGTCGGCGCTGGTGCAGGTGATGCGGAACGTGTCCGCCGGGAACACCGTCATGACCGTCTCGCCCTGGCGCAGTTCAATCGGCTCGGCGATGCGGTAAGGCTCGCGCGGTTCGCCCTGCGCGACCAGGCCGGCCTCCTGAATCATCCGGCAATACTCGCGGGCGCTGCCGTCGGCAATGGGCGGCTCGTTGGCGTCCAGTTCGATGATGGCGTTGTCAATGCCATGCCCGGCAAAAGTGGCCAGCACATGCTCGACGGTGTGAATCTTGACGTTGCCCTTGGAGAGGGTCGTCGAACGGTTCGTGTCGGCGACGTTCTCGACGCGCGCCTCGATCTCGGGTTTGCCCTCGAGGTCCACGCGGCGGAAGCGGAGGCCGCTGTTGGCGGGCGCAGGCAGGAACCGCATGGCGACCTTGTTGCCGCTGTGAAGCCCAATCCCGGAAAACTCTACCGGCTGCTTGATGGTCTGCTGCGCAGGCACGCGCGGATTAAACACCGTTGCCGGATGGGTGCGCAAGCGGGCAAACCAGGCAAAAACCCCGGCCCGATTGGCTCGGACCGGGGCGGGTGGAATTCATTGCTTCCGGCTACCTGGCGGTTGCGTCGCCGGTTTCGGCAGCCCCGGCCTCCGTTTTCCTGGCGGCCTCGGCGGCCTTCAACCGCTTGGTGGCAGGGGCGTTGTCCTTGAGAACATGCGTGCTGCTGACCTTGTTGGGCAGATAGGCGTCGAGCTTGCCGTCATACCAGCACCAGGCGAGCACCAGGATGGCCAGAATGAGGAAGTAGAGCTTCCACGGGCGCTGCTTCTCCGCGAAGGGGTCTTCGAGCGAGCGCTCCGCGCCGGGCGGGAGCTTCGGCAGGTCGGTGAGCGACGCGCCGAACGGGATGTTCATCTTGGCTACGTTGTTGATGGCCCAGCCGTTGGAGTCGAGGATGGGACCGAGGTTGCGTTTCCGCAGTTTGAGCCAGGCGATCAGCATTGAGGGGCCGGAAATGACGAGCATCAAACCGACCAACACCAGTGGATACTGCCAGAGTTTGAGGCCGAAGACGTAACCAAGAATCAGCGTCAGGGCGGAGATGGCGCCCGTGATCATGACGCCAATGGCGGCCACGGTGCCCACGTCCACCTTCTTCGGCGGGGCGGCGGCGGGGGCGGCCTTGTCCACATTGGCGGTGGCTTCGGCGGCGGAGGCGACCTTGGCGCTCGAGGCGGCCTCGGCGGCGGCCGCGCGCTTGGCCACCTGTTCCTCGATCATGCGGACGAATTTTTTGTAGGGCGACCAGAAGGCCTGCCGGACGCTGATGGGATTTTCGATGAGCTTGGTGATGGTGGCGTCCCAGTCCTGGCCTTTGCGGTCGTAGAACACGCCGTTGCGGCCCACCATCAGGTTGTCCGAGTCGCCGTTCGAGAACACCGCCACGATGGAGCGCTTCTGCCCGCCGGGCCGCGTGCAGTCGAGGTAGGCGAGATAAGCCCCCGACAGGCCGGCGAGGGTGGCATGTTTGCCGGGGTCGGTCACATCAATGCACAGGTGGCAGGCGCGGTTGTCGAGATACAGGGTGCCGGCCTGGAAAACCGCACCGGTTTTGCCGTAGAAATCGGCGAAGTTGACAAAGTTCGTCAGCAACTCGCCGAGATCCTTCTGGAAACGCACCAGTTTTTCCACGGCGGTCATCTGGCTGAACTCGCCCTCGAGGGCGGCGTCCTGCTGGATGAGTTCAGCAATCTTTGCCTGCACGCCGCTGGCGGCCAGTTCGCGGAGGCGCGGCAGGCCAAGCTTTTCCACGCCGCTGACGGGCTTGCTGGCGGCCCAGGCGTCAAAGGCGGCCACTTTCCCCTGCAACGCCGTCCAATCGGCCTCCGTGAGACTGCTCTTGCCGGCCCCGAGCAGCGGCGCAACGGCAGCGGCCTGCAATTTGCCCAGCGCCCCCGCCCAAGCGGGATTGACGGCCCCGGCGAGCGGCAGCACGCCGTTCGGCTCGACCTTGGCGAGCGGGAAACCGGCCACCTCCTCGGCGGTGACCGACAGGTCCTTTGCGGCGAGCGCGAGGTATTCGCCCTCGTTCCGGTTGACGGCGGCCAGGGCGCGCGCATCGAACGCGGCCAGCCGGCAACGGGCGAAGAAATCATCCACTTTCGCCCTGACCGCCTTGATGGCGGCGGACGCGGCGGCGGTGGCCTCGAAGCCGAGGGGCGTGAGCGCCTTCTCCGCCTCCCCTTTGGCAGCCCAGTCGGAGAGCGTTTTGGCCTCGGCAAAAAACTGATCCAGTTTGGCCTGGTTCAGGCCGGGTTTGCCGCTGCGGTCCGTCACCGGCCCGAGCGCGCCAATGATGTCCTCAATGGCCTTCTTGATCGCCGGGTCATCCGCGCTTTCGGGAATGACCACGCCGTCGCCGTTGAACCGCGTCTCGGCGAGCACCTTCACTGTGTCGGAAACGTCGGCCAGCGCGATGGCGGTGGCGTCGGGCTTCTTCAGGCTGGCCAGAATCCGTTTGGCCCCGGCAAGGATGCTGGGGTCCTTGATGGCCGCAAGCGCCACGCTGTCGCCGCCCTTGAGGATGTCGCCCGGGTCCTTCAACGCGTTTTCCACCCATTTGACGGCGGCAATGACCTCCGGCGGCCGGATCCGGCCATCCTTGTCCGTGTCAATCAGGTCGGCGGTCTTGGGGTCAAACTCGATGCCGCGCGTGGGCATGGCGAGCGCCATCCAGAGCTTCTGGTCGAGCTGGCTGATGTTGACAACGTCCGCACCATTGCGGAAGACGACCTGATCCACGCCGCCGATGCGGACGAATTTCCACGAGTGTGAGTTGGGGTTGGCCATGATGTTGGTTTTTGGTGGTGAAGCCGGGCCTCTATCCCGGCGATCGTTGTGAGGCACGCGTCTGACTTGGGCGGCGAAAGGGTATTCATCCCGGGCCAAATGTCCACCGTCAGTTCACGCCGGACAGCCCCCCGGGCGCATCTCAGTTTATTGCAGGCGGTGGCGGCAGGCATCCTGCCTGCCGTAGAGGGCGGCATCCTTGCCGCCCGGAATGAGCGTGGCTCCGGGCGGGCGACATGAACTTGCCGAGCG
>Ga0101944_10001014_pt1 | contig 66917 bp, 58 predicted proteins | sample DewCreD2012metaG_FD_75245 | JGI IMG/M metagenome (GOLD analysis project Ga0101944, IMG submission 75245) | Hot spring sediment bacterial and archeal communities from British Columbia, Canada, to study Microbial Dark Matter (Phase II) - Dewar... ... | reverse complement strand
AAATTAATTCCTTCAAGCAGTTTTTTTGATTTAGAATCGCTATTTATGCATGTGATTCCTGACTTATGTATCATTGCCGCGCCACATCGTTTCCATGCGCAATTAACTATATTTTGTCTGGATAAGGGAAGTAATGTTCTTTGTGAGAAGCCAATGGCAACTACCGTTAGTGAATGTAATAGGATGATATCTGCCTCTTTTAGAAATAAGAAAGTTCTAGCTGTGGGTCATTTTCGGCGGTTTTTTCCCTCATGTAATTTTATCAAACATATTTTGGAGGAAAATTTATTAGGTAAAGTAAAATCATTTCATTTTTTGGAAGGTGAGAGTTATAGTTGGCCTGCTCAGTCATTATCTTTTTTTAAAAAGGAATACGCCGGAGGTGGAGTATTAATTGACGTTGGTGTTCATTTAATTGATCTTCTTTTATGGTGGCTTGGTGATGTTTTTTCCTTTGAATACTTTGATGATGCTTTTGGAGGAGTAGAAGCTAATTGTTTATTGAAACTCGAAATGAAAAATGGAAGCAGGGGAATTGTTAAGTTAAGTCGTGATTGGCAACTTAGAAATGAATATATAATTAACTGTGAGAAGGGTTGGTTAAAATATTACTTGGACGTTACTGATAGATTCGAATTGGGTTTATATAATAAATCACATATTGTTAATGCACGAATTTTGAATATAAAAAAAGAACTGCCGGTGTTTAATTTTATGGATAGTTTTACCGAACAACTTAGGAACATTATTGCCGCTATAAATAAAGAAGAAAAAGTATTAGTTTCTGGTTATGAGGCGAGAAAGAGTATAATACTGATAGAAAAATGTTACAAAAAAAGAAAATTGTTTTCTATGCCTTGGTTGGAAAAAAACGAACAAAAATATGCCATGGAGTTAAATAATGAATCATAAATTAAAAGTTGCTATTTTAGGAGCGGGTGGGTTTATCGGAAGTAGGTTAACTGAATGGATAATATTAAATAGAAAAGCGGAAGTGGTACCGATAGTGAGAACCTTTAGAAGTTTAAGTAGAATTGCACGTTTTAATCTAGATTTTAGAATATGCGATGCTACTTCACAAAAAGCTCTTACCGCTTCAATCTATGATTGTGATGTTTTATTTCATTGTGTGGTTGGTAATCGTTACACCATTTTAAAAAGTATTAAAGCTGCTTATTTAGCTTGTAAAACACAAAAAGTGAAAAGACTGGTTTATTTAAGTAGTTGTGTGGTTTATGGTCCTTGTATAAATAGAAAAATTGATGAAGAAAGTTCTTTTGTGCATAAACAGCCTTTTTCTTATAATGAAAGTAAAGTAATGGCGGAAAATTTATTACAGAAATTAAAAAAAGATGGAAGTGTAGAAGTAGTAATCATTCGGCCTTATATCGTATACGGACCAAGATCAAAATTTTGGACAGCACAAATTGCTGAAGACTTAATAAAAGGTAAAGCTTATCTTGTAAATAAAGGTTCTGGTTTCACTAATGGAGTTTATATAGATAATCTTGTTCACGCTCTTTGGCTTTCTGCTACAGTAAATCAGGCGGCTAACCAAGATTTTATTATTACCGATGGAGAAAAGACAACATGGAAAGATCTGTACGCTGCCATTGCAAATGCTTTGGGAATAAAACTTAGTAAAGTAATTGATGTTGACATTTCTGCTATTAAAGATTATTCTAAACCCTTTAACAATATTAATCTTTTAATGATAATAATGAAACTCTTTAATAAACTAACTAAAATTGATGCTTATTCTGCTATAGAAAATTATTCTAAACTACTCGGTAGTGATAATTTCTTAGGGAAAATCTTTCATTCATTAAGGAAAAGTCAATCCCCTTATGATCCAGAAATAATTCTTTTACAGCAGGGTAGCTTTATCTTGCCGATTAAAAAGGCTCAAAAAATTTTAGGTTACAATCCCCATATTTCTTTTGCTGAGGCTAGTAGAAGGACTGCCGAGTGGCTTAAATTTTACTATGAAGGTTTCGATTATCATACCTACTCATAACAGAGTTGATTCTTTACTCCAAACAATTAAAAGTTTATTTAATTTGGATTATTCCAAAAAAGACTATGAGATTATTATTGTCGATAATGCCAGCAGTGATAATACTCAACTTGCTGTAACTAAATTAGCGAGAGAAAAAAAGATTAATAATTTAAAACTTATAAAAGAAGAATCATTAGGGCTGCATTATGCCAGACATACCGGAGCAAAAATATCCAAAGGTGAATTACTTATATTTACTGATGACGATGCTATTGTTGATAAACAATTATTAAAGGTTTATGTTGATGCTTTTTTAAAACATCCAAAGATGGTAGCGGCAGGAGGACCAGTAAAACCTTTTTGGGAGAATAAGCCTCCACAGTGGCTTATAGATTATATAGGCGATAAAAAGGTGTTTTATCTGTTAAGCCTTATGGATCTGGGAAATAAATTTATACTTGACAAAGAAAGATTCTTTTTTGGTGTCAACATGGCAATCAGGCGGAAAATACTTTTTGAAGTTGGTGGTTTTAATCCATGTTTAATTGGAGATGTCTATGTAGGTAACGGCGAATCAGGATTAAATCAAAAATTATGGCAGAAAGGGATGCTTATCGGCTATATTCCCGAAGCGGTGGTTTACCACCATATTCCTCCAGAAAGAATGACTGCGACATATTTCAAACACAGAATGGCAAATGAAGGAGCAAGTGGGATGTACGAAAAATATCATAATCATATTCCTTGTAAGACTTGGCTTATTTTTGAGATTTGTAAATTATTCACTATAAATATCGGTTGGTTTTTGGGTGGTTTATTGTTAAACGGCAGGACAGATAAATATTCATTGAATATTCAGATGGAATCAGCAAGAATAAGGTCGCAAATAAAATATATTTTCAATTTAATAAAAGATGATAAATTCCGTAGATTAGTTTTAAAAAGAGACTGGTTAAATTAATTTTAGATAAGATTAAATTACCTTAATAGATAATATGCTACAGATCGAAGAAATTAAGTCAAAGGGTAAAATTTTAGTTTATATCATTAAAAATGGACAAAAAATTGCTAAAACACATTTTCTTACCCCCCAAAATGCTAATATGCAGGTAGGTTATATTGTTTATCCTGCCAAGAGTGTTATTCCCAGACATTTTCATAAAAAGATCATCCGTCGGTTAGATAGGACAGAAGAAGTACTAGTCGTCAAAAAAGGAAGCGCTTATTTTGATATATATGATGGCAAAAAGCATCTAGTTGCCACGCGTAGGGTGAAAGCTGGGGACATCATGATCATAGTAGGCGGAGGTCACGGTTTTCGGGTTGTAAAAGACTTGATTCTTCTGGAGGTTAAACAGGGTCCTTATACAGGGGTTGACGAAAAGGAAAGGTTTTAAACATGCACATACCCGTAAATCAGCCTATTTTATCCGGCAACGAGAAGAAATACCTTCTTAAATGTATAGAAACCGGATGGATTTCTTCCGAAGGACCATACGTTTCCCAGTTTGAAAGTAAATTTTCCCAAAGGGTAGGCAGAAAATATGGCGTAGCGGTTTCTAGCGGTTCAGCCGCTCTTGAAATAGCGATTGCAGCTTTGGATTTAGGGAAAAATGATGAAGTAATTATGCCAGATTTTACGATTATTTCCTGTGCGTCTTCAATAGTTAGGGCAGGAGCTGAACCAGTTTTAATTGATGCGGATAAAGATACTTGGAATATGGATGTTTCTTTAATTGAGAAGAAAATAACCTCCAAGACAAAAGCTATTATGGTGGTTCATATTTACGGATTACCGGTAGATATGGATCATGTTTTGCGTCTTGCAAAAAAATATTCTCTTAAGGTTATAGAAGACGCTGCGGAAGCGCATGGATTGGAATATAAAGGAAGACCGTGTGGAAGCTTTGGCGACTTAAGCATTTTCAGTTTTTATCCCAATAAATTGGTTACTACTGGTGAGGGCGGGATGGTTGTGACAAACAATAAAGATCTTGCGGAAAGATGCAGGTCTTTTCGTAACTTATGCTTTCAAAAAAAGCGGCGTTTTGTTCATCATGCATTAGGATGGAATTTTCGGATGACTAACATTCAAGCAGCTTTAGGACTGGCTCAGCTTGAAAGGCTTGAGGAATTTATAGACATAAAGAAGAAAATTGGCAAGCGATACACAGAATTATTAAGAGATGTAAAAGGAATCCAATTACCGCTAGCAAGGACGGAGTATGCGGAGAATATTTATTGGGTTTATGGAATAATCTTAAAAGATAAGAGGTTTGCAACGCAAAAAATAAGAGAGAAATTAGCAAAAGTAGGAATAGAAACAAGACCTTTTTTCTGGCCAATGCATTTACAACCTGTTTTTAAAAAAATGGGATTGTTCAAAAATGAAGATTTTCCCATCGCGGAAAATTTGGCAAAACATGGTTTTTATCTTCCCAGCGGTTTAGGCTTAACAGATGAACAGATTAGAAAAATAAGCAGTGCTTTGCAAAAGATATTACAATGAAAACATTTGGTGATTATGCTAAATATTATGATTTACTTTATCGGGATAAGGATTATACCGGTGAAGTAGAATATATCGACAGGTTGATAAAAAAATATGCAAATAATGCAAAAAGCATACTGGATTTAGGTTGTGGGACAGGCAAACATGCTCTCGCTCTTTCAAAAAAAGGATACGTGGTGACAGGTATTGATATTTCAAGAAAAATGCTTGATTCAGCAAAAATTTTGCTTAAGAATTCAGAAAAAAAAGACGTAAATTTTATCCTTGGAGATATTCGGACTATTCGCTTAAACAAAATATATGATGTTGTGACCTCATTGTTTCACGTCGTAAGTTACCTAACTACTAATAGTGATATAGTTAAAGCATTAGAAACAGTCAATTTTCATCTTAAAAAAAACGGTATTTTTATTTTTGACTGCTGGTATGGTCCAGCTGTTCTTACCGATATGCCTAAGAAAAAAACTAAAAAATTTGAAGACGATTCTGTTATCATCAAAAGATTATCCGTACCTAAGTTGTATCCGAATGATAATTTAGTTGACGTAAATTACACAGTGTTTATAAGATACAAGCACAAAAAAGGCAAACATATACAGAGACTTATTGAAACCCATCGTATGAGATATTTATTTAAGCCGGAGATAGAATATTTTTTGCTCAAGACAGGATTTAAGTTGATTTATAGTAAAGCATGGCTTACTGGAAAAAATTTGGGACTTAACAGTTGGGGAGCTTGTTTTATAGCAAGAAAAACATGAAAGTCGGTGTTTATTTAGGAAATAATTCTTCTTATGACGGAGGGGGTTTTACCTTTCAGGAGACTATAGCTGATGCTCTTCTGCAAAGTAAATTTCCTCATGAATTTCATATTTTTCATAGCAATAAAAAAAGTTTAGTTAAGACAGCATATCATCAACTTATAACGGCATCTCAAAAAATATTTTTTTCATTTTTTAATGTCAATCTCAATATCTATAAAGGCGAATTAGAGAAAAAAATACATAAAGAAAAGGTTGATCTAGTTTGGTTTGTTACTCCTGAATTTGATAACGTTACAGTGCCTTTTATGATTACTGTTTGGGATTTACAGCACCGCTTTCAGCCATTTTTTCCAGAGGTTTCCATAGGTTTTGATGGTAAAGAATGGGAACGCAGAGAAAATTATTACAGATCTATTTTGCCGCGCGCGACTTATATTTTAACCGGCACTGAAATAGGAAAAAAAGAACTGATAAAATTTTATGGTATTCCCGAAGAAAGAATAAAGATTTTACCTTTTCCCACCCCAACATTCTTTTTGAAAAAAAATGTTAATAAGAAAATAAAGCTAAAATATAACTTACCCAAAAATTACCTTTTTTATCCTGCTAATTTTTGGCCACATAAAAATCATATTAGTCTTTTATTAGCGTTAAAAATTTTAATTGAAACATACAAACTGGATTTTTCACTAGTTTTTACTGGTTCGGATAAGGGAAATTTAGAATTCATTATGAATGAAGCTAGAAAGTTAGGGATAGTAGAAAAAGTATATTTTTTGGGATTTGTATCCAAAGAGGAATTAAAAGAACTTTATAAAAATGCTTTCGCTTTAGTCTTTCCTAGTTTGTTTGGACCAGATAATCTGCCGCCTCTTGAAGCAATGGCTTGTGGTTGTCCTGTGATAGCCGGAGAAATACCCGGAGCAAAAGAACAATTTGGCAATGATACAGTTTTATTAGTTAATCCTATAAATGAAGAAGAGATAGCAAAAATGGTTAAAGTTTTATTTCGGGATAAAAACTTGAGAAATAAACTAATAGAAAAAGGTTATACAAAGGTTAATCGTTGGACAGCAGAAAGTTACATAAAGGAAATTTGCAAAATTTTAGATGAATTTGAATTTTATAGAAGATGTTGGAGATAAATTTTTAAATGAAAAAACAAACAGATATTTCTTTAATCATTCCTGTTTATAAAAGCCAAGACACTCTTGAAGAATTATACCAAAGGGTCAACAACGTATTTTTAAAAACAGGTTTTGATTATGAAATTATATTTATTGATGATGGAAGCGGTGATAATTCGTGGTTTTTGCTTGAGAAATTTTGTCGAAAAGATAAACGTGTAAAAGCAATACAACTTACCCAGAATTTCGGTCAGCATAACGCGATAATGTGCGGTTTTAGAGAAGCTAAAGGAAAATATATTATTACTATGGACGATGATTTGCAAAATCCTCCCGAGGAGATACCAAAACTAATTAAGAAAATCAACGAAGGCTACGATCTTGTTTACGGCGAATATTGTTACAAACAACATTCTTTATTTCGTAATTTAGGCTCTGCTGTGATCCAGACAGTTTATAAATTTATCTTTAAGGTTTCTGGAAATTTAACTTCATTTAGGATAATAAGGCGCGAGGTTGTTAAAGATATTTTAGAATATCAGCGAAATTATACTTTTATCGACGGACTTCTTGCTTGGCAGACAAAAAATATAGGCTATGTTTTTGTAAGTCATGATAAAAGACGGACAGGAAATTCTGGTTATACACTTAAAAAACTTATCCAATTATCTATAAATATGCTTACCAATTTTTCTATTTTTCCCTTACAACTCGCTTCGATTATTGGCTTCGTATTGTCATTTTTTGGTATCGGGATAGGTTGCTATTTCATTCTTAAAAAAATATTATTTGGTATTCCAGTAACTGGTTTTGCCAGTATTATTGCTTCAATTACAGTATTTTCTGGAGCACAACTTATTACTATAGGGATTATAGGCGAGTATATAGGTAGAATTCATATGAATCTTAACAATAAACCTCAATACCGGATAAGAAAAATATTAAATAATTCACGATGATTACCTTTCTTAAATGGGATTCGCGTTTTTTCAGAAAAAAAATCATCAGGATAGCTATTGGGAAAACTGACACAAAAGAAAAGCTGGATCAGATGATTCAGATATTCTACCGAAAGAATTATGACTGCGCTTATCTTATACTACCCAAAGAAAGAAAAGATTTGCTTAAATATTGCAAAGAAAAAAAATTCTTTTTGTCAGATAAAAAACTTCTTATGAGAAAACATACGAATAGCTTCGTCATGGAAAATTATATTCATATGGAAGAAAATTATTCATTAAAAGAACGAGATTTTTTAATAAATTTAATTCACCAGTTAGCAGAAAAAAGTCGTTTTTATAAAGATCCAAATTTTAGACCCTATGCTTATAGTCTCTATGAGAAGTGGCTATTTAGATCAATGAAGAATTCTGATTATAAATATTTTTTTACAAGGATGAATAATAAACCTGTCGGTTTTATCGCGTTAAAATTAAAAAGTAATAATTGTTATATAGATTTATTTATAGTTGATGAAAATTATCGGAAAAAAGGAATTGGTAGGGCGCTTCTTGAAACCGCTGACACTTGGGCAAAAAATAAGGGATATGATACTATGTTTGTAGTTACTCAAGCTGATAATGAAGTGGCAGTTAAAGTATATAAAAAATATGGATTCAAAAGAGAAAAAATAGATTATGTTTTTCACATATGGCGAAAATAAAAATTCCCTTTAATCAACCTGTTTTTGCCGGTAACGAATTAAAATATATAAAAGAAGCGGTTAAATCAGGTAAAATTTCCGGTGATGGTATTTTTGCCAAGAGATGTACAGACTATATTACGAAGAAATTTAATGCCCTAAGAGTTTTTTTAACGCCATCTGGCACAGCTGCTTTGGATCTTTCGGCTTTATTACTAAATCTTTTACCCCAAGATGAAATTATTTTACCTTCTTTTACTTTTACCTCTACAGTTAATGCTTTTGTAATGTTTGGCGGCAGACCAAAATTTGTTGATATAAGATCGGATACGCTTAATATTGATGAGACGAAAATAGAAAGGCTTATAAATAAAAAGACAAAAGCAATATGTTGTGTACATTATGCCGGAGTAGCCTGTGAAATGGATGAATTAAAAAGAATTGCTAAAAAAAATAACCTTTTTTTGATAGAAGATGCAGCTCAAGGAATTAATGCAAAATATAAAAATAAATATTTAGGCACAATTGGAGATTTCGGCATTTATTCTTTTCATGAAACGAAAAATATAAATTGTGGAGAAGGCGGGGCTTTGATGATCAATAATCAAAGATTTATTAAAAGAGCAGAGATTATTAGGGAAAAAGGAACCAACAGAACACAGTTTTTTCGTGGCGAGGTTGATAAATATACTTGGTTAGATATAGGTTCATCTTATTTATTATCGGAAATACTTGCCGCTTATTTATATGCACAATTGGAAAAAATGGATGAAATTACAGAGAATAGAAGAAAAATTTATGATTTTTACAAAAAAAGTTTTAAAGATTTAGAAAAAAGAGGAGTATTAAGATTGCCGATTATTCCTAAATACTGCCGAGCAAACGGTCACATATTTTATTTATTATTTGACAATCAGAAAACACGCGATCGGGTAAAAGAGAAACTTAAAAAAGCAGGGATACTGGCGGTATTTCACTATTTACCTTTACATACTTCTCCTATGGGTAAAAAATTTGGTTATAAAAAGGGTGATTTGCCAGTTACAGAAAATATAACCGGACGGCTTTTAAGATTGCCTTTATATAATGATATATCGATGAAAGAATTAGATTATGTTCAAAAGACGGTCAAAAAAGTATTATAGATAGACTTAAAACACATGGAGTCATTTAGCGTAAATTTTTTCTGTCATATATTTTCCAAATCAGTCGGTTAATAAGTTTGCAGAGTGTAAATTCAAAAAGGTTAGTGTATCTTTTTTGGACAAACTCGCGATTTTTTCTGGTGGTTTCGCGATTTTTTACTCCTGAAGATTGAGCAGAAGAATGAATGCGATAGTTTGAAATAATCCTATCAAAAAACTTCCAACGTGTTTTTTTCCCGATTCTAAGCCAAAATTCTGTGTCCATTTCTGAGGAAAGATTTTCGTCAAAATAACCGTATTTTTCAAAGACATTTTTTCTTATAAAGACTGATTGATGAGGGATATAATTTATATATTTTAATAGATGGTAAAAGTTAATTTGGAATAGTTTTTTCGTCGGAAAAATTCCTATAGGTTTCCCTTCTTCTTCAATAGAATTTATTTTGCCGTATATCCAATCAAGCTTTTCATTTTTTTCCAAAAAAAGATTTACATCTCTTAGAACATTTTTATCATGAAATAGATCGTCAGCATGGAGATGAATCAAAAAATCTCCCTGCGCTTTTCTACTACCGTAGTTCATCGCTGCCGAAATTCCTGCCGGTTTCTGCTGAAATAAGCGAATAGGAAGACTAGAAGAATATTTTTTTATTATTTTTATTGAATTATCGGTTGAATAACCATCAATAACGATTAGTTCAAAATTACGGAATTGCTGACAGGCAATAGAGGAGAGACAGTCATTTATATATTTTTCACCGTTTAATACACATGTGATAACGCTGATTTTCATGCAATTAAAGTATAGCAAATACTTAATTTTTTCAGTAAAATCCAAATTAAATGGGAAGATTGCTAATTTTTGTGCTTTTTAATGCCATTTTGTGGTCTTTAATTGTTCCTATTTGGCATTTTCCTGACGAGCAGGCTCATTTTGGACAAATAGCATTTATGGTAGAAATGGGTAGGAGTCCAAATATTAACGACAATCAAGATTTAACAGAAGAAATTTATATTTCTGAACAACTCTTGGGAACTTTTCGTGACAAGATGGGAAATAATAAATTTACATTTCATCCAGAATATCGTATCGAATATTCAAATACTCTGATAGGTAAATATGAGGCAAGTATTGCGGCTTTGGCAAGGACAACAGCAAAGAAAAATTTTGTTTATCGTGAAGCGACAAGGTATCCTGTTCTTTATTATTTGCCTGCCAGTTTTTTATATAAATTATTTTATAATACTGATTTGTTTATAAGAATATTTATTATCAGATTCTGGTCAGTCTCTCTTTTTGTAATGGGTATTTTTTTTGTATATAAAATTGGAGAACTTATTTTTTTCAAAGATAAAATTAGCACCTTAATTATGCCCGTTCTAGTGGGATTTCAGCCGATGATGATTTTTGCCAACGTAGGGGTGAATAGTGATGCTTTGGGAAATCTTCTTTTTACAATTTTTATATTTTTCTGTACAAAATTAATTTTGACAGGATTTAAAATCAGAGAAGTAATATTTTTATTTATTATCACCATATTTTCGATTTATACTAAACCACAATTTATAGTAATCATACCTATTTTATTAGTTTTAGCGATATTTATTTTTATTCGTGATTTTGCAAGAAAAAATGTTATAGCAGTTTTTTTATTTTTAGTATTTATTACATTATTTTTTATGTATTTAGTGGTAAAACCTCTTAGAAGTTACACTTCTCTAGTCTTATTTTTTTTTGAAAATTTTAATCTTTTGAGTTTGGTTAAATTTTCTTGGGAATACACAATTCCGCATACGATTCGTGAAGTTTTACCATGGTATTGGGGAATATATAATTGGCTTGGCGTAACTTATCCGCGATTGGTTCATAAAGTAATAAACAGAATCATTTTATTATCATTGATAGGATTTTTCTTGTCAATTTATAAATTATTCAAAAAGAAAATGTGGAAGGACAGAAGAGTCCAAGCGGTAATGTTTTTAACATTTATTTCATTATTGTATTTCATCGCAATTTCCTTTTATGATTGGATGTCGTGGTACATGCAAAAATATCAGTTAGGAGTACAAGGTCGATATTTTTTTCCGTTAATATCAGTTCACATGTTATTGCTGCTTTTAGGTTGGAAAGCTTTATTTCCACAAAAATGGCACTTAAAATTATGGGGAACTTTATTACTGGGATTTCTTATGATTTTTCTTAACCTTTACGGGCTTTATACAGTAGCAAAAACTTATTATGATGTTTCTTCTTTTTCGACTTTTATCATTCAAGCGAGTCAATATAAACCATGGTTTGCGAAAGGTAACTTTTTAATTTTTTGGTTGATTTTATGTTTATTATTTATAATTGCCGTCTTTACCAATCTAATATATGTTAGTTGGCGATCAATGACTAAAAATAAATAATTATGTTGATTGTTGATGAAAAATAAAACATTAGTGATAATTACTTGGTTTTTATTTATTGTGCTTGTTTATACAAGATTAGCCGTGCGCGATCTTAATCCATTATGGATAGATGAAATAAATGAGATAAGTCACCTTCGATCTTTTTCTTATCTTTTATACGAATATCTGCCGAGCATTCCAGGTGGAGTATTTAGTCATTACATCATTATATTGCCGATAAATATGCTTTTTCCAGGTAATAAATTTATGCTTAGTCTTCCAGGTTTTATAAGTTGTCTTTTAGTTTTTATATTAATTCCAAAAACTATCTCTAGCTTTCACATTACGAGTAAAAAAGAAACAGAAATAGCGTCTTTTTTTGCCCGATTAGCTTTTGTTTTTGATCCTCGGTTAACATATCAGGCGATAGAGATACGTCCTTATTCTTTACTGCCTTTATTATGGATAATATCGGTAATTTTAATCTCTAAAATAATTTCTTTTGATAGGCAATCGGCAAAAATGAAAAATATTATTTTATTATCGCTTGTCACAATGTTTTTGTGGCTGTGGCATATTTACGGATTTATAATGTCTATATTTATTTATTTATTTTTTATTTTAAAATCAAAAATAGATAAGAATATCCTTAAACACCATCGTAAATCTTTAGTGATAATTTTAATAAGTTTATTGAGTTTTATTCCGATCTGGATATATTTTACCAGAGGGTCAACTAATTCAAATCTAAATACATTTGAATTTTTAGAAAAGTATGTGAGATTTATAAATACCGTACTAAATCAGGGATACATAAAAGGAATTACATGGCAAAATTATTTTTATTTGCTGATGATATTCTCTTTTTTTTGTTTAGTTTTTTTTAACACTATTTATAAAGTCAGTCGTTACCTTCATTATTTTTATAAAATGCTCTTTTTTTTAGTGATTGCTCCGATAGTTGTAATATTTTTGCTTGATTTTATTGGAGAATATTGGTTTTTATACAGGCAGTTTGCTTGGGTAAATTTGCCATTTTATATAGCTATAGGAATACTTTTTAGTGGTTTATTTAAAAAAAGAAAAATAGCTTAACATTATGTTCAAGCATATTTTTGAAAGAAAAAATAAGATTAAAATATCTTTATTTTTTATACTGCTAATAGCTTTTATTTTTAGGTTTTACAAAATAGATGAATGGCTTTTTTTTGGAATGGATCAAGAGTATGAAGCTTTAATAATAAAAAATATTCTTACAGGTCGACACTTTCCTTTAATTGGCGTTAACGCTTCTGATACAGGATTTTATCTTGGACCATTTTTTATTTATGCCGCTTCCTTACCTTATGCTTTATTTTCCGGGAATCCGATAGGAGGAGCGTTATTTGCCTCTCTTCTTGGTGTTTTAACCTGTTATTTTGTTTTTCTAATCGGAAAAAAGATATTTAATGAACGTATAGGATTATTAGCCATGTTTTTCTATGCTGGATCTTTTTTAATTTCTTTCTATGACAGAAGATTTTGGAATCCTACTCCTATTCCTTTATTTTCTCTCTTTATTGGTTATATTTTATATCAACTTGCAAAAGATAAAGTTAAATATTTACCTTGGTTATCTTTTGCTTTTGGATTGGCTGTTCAATGCCACTTGTCGATACTTATTTTCCTGCCGCTTATAGTTTTCATCCTATGGAAAAAGCACCATTTAATACACAAAAGATTATTTCTTTTTTTCTTGGCCATTTTTATTTTTTTGCAATTACCGATTTTGATTTTTGATCTGAGGCATAACTTCATAAACAGTAGAGCAGTAGTTAATCTTTTAATTGCTAGGAATCAGGAAAATAAGACTTATTCCAGCTTACACGAAAGAAGTAGTATCTTTTTCTCAGCTGTGGGGCGAGTTTTCTGGATGCCGTTTAATCCTGATCTTTTTTTGGAGTCAGGACAATGTAAAGAATTAGAGAGATATAGAAAAAATGCACTTTTTGAAGGTTTAATTTTAATATCAGTTTTTATTGCAATTTTTTTTTGGTGGTATAAAGAAAAGAAAAAACAACATTTTAATTTAAACAGATTTGAAAAAAGTATTGATTTATCATTAAAAATAATCATTTTTTTGTTTTTTATTACCCTGTTTTTTGTAATTTTCTATAATAGACAAATATTTGAATATTACTTTCTTTATTTGTTTCCTTGGATATGTTTTATACTGGGATGGGTGGTTGATTTTATTTGGAAGAAGGGACATGGAAATCTAGTTGTTATTCCAGTCTTAATATTGTTTTTAGTGCTAAATTTGTTAACCTTGTTTACCGCAAAGTTCAGTTACTCCTATAGAGAAAAGTTAACGATAATAAATTTAGTAAAAGAAATGATAGGAGATAAAAATTATAAACTTGAGGTTTTAGGCGAATGCACAAGATACGGCGGTTATAGATATTTGTTTGAATACTATGTAGGGAAGCCGGTATCGAGCTATATGGACAGTTATTTTGACTGGCTTTATAAAGACGATTTAAATAAAAAGAAACCATCATATATAGTGTTGCTTTCGATAATTGATCCTAGAGGAAAAAAAGAGAATATAGCTAAATGGGAATCTGTTAAATTAACTTATCTTAAAGAACATAGGATAAAGGAGCAAAGAAATATAGGGAACATTAAGATATTTATCCTTTCGCCATGAAAAGATTAAAGATAATTTTCAAAGAAAAAGCAATTCCTTTTATGTTTTCTCGTACAGCTAAAAATACATATATTGTGCTTTTTGGTAATTCGTTGGCCATGATTTTAGCTTTCTTTTATACGGTTTTGTTAGTAAGGGTTCTTACACTTTCTGATTTTGGTTATTATTCTGCACTCTTTTCTTTTTTGCTTTTAGTTGTTGATATCGCTGATTTGGGTATTGGTAGTTCTTTAGCTCGTTTTTTGCCTCCGCTTAAAAAAGAATATCCTAAAATGCTTAGCTTTTTAAAATCAGCTTTTATAATTCAGATTATAGCAGTTTTAATTATTGTTTTTTTTATTTTCATTACAGCTTCTTTTATATCAAATATCATATTTCACAGCTTTGATAAAACAATCTACATTAAAATAATGTGTTTAGGTATTTTTGGTTCTGCTTTATCAAATTTTTTTATCTATGCTCTCTCTGCTAAAGAAAAATTTATAAGATCGTCAATTGTTACCCTAACTATTGCTTCTACTAGGTTTATTTTTTTATTGCCGCTTATATATTTTTCAGTTGTTTATCTCCTATCAGTAGTTTGGGCCCAGGTTTTAAGCTTTATTGTTTCTGCTGTTTTAGCTTTTTATTTAGTTAACACAAAATTTATTTTCGCAAAAAGAATAAAGGGTGATATTAAAAATTTATTGCATTTCGCATCATTTCTAGGTATAGCCAGAAGTATAACTACTATTTCTGGAAGACTTGATGTTATTATGCTTATGGCTCTTACAGATTCTGTAAGGACTGGTATTTATTCTACAGCTTCTAGAGTAGTTTCCCTTTATCCGCTGTTTACCGCAAGTTTTTTGACGGTGGTTGGACCAAGGATTTCTACCTTAAAGGACTATAAATTTGTAAAAAAATACCTTCTGAAGATTATTTTAGGCACACTAGCTTTAATCTTTTCAATTATTATCTTTATAATAATCGCAAAGCCTTTTATGTTGATACTTTTTGGAGTCAAATCAGCAGAAGCGATTCCTGTATTAATGCTTTTACTTATAAGCATGATTTTTTTTACTGGTTCAATTCCTGCGGTAGCTTTAGCGCTTTATTACCTAAAAAAGCCATTTATTCTTACAATCAATAGTTTTTTACAGCTTGTTGTGGTAATTTGCGGCAACTTCTTTTTTATTCCACGTTTTGGTAAATTAGGACCGGCTTATTCTTTAATAATCGCGTACGGCCTAAGTTTTTTTGTTACCACAGCTATGAGTATCTATTTTTTTAAGAAAAGCAAAAAAGTGATTAAGAAAGATAAATTTGATACAATCACCTCGATTGAAACCTTATGAAGATAATTTCTATAGTAATACCTGTATATAACGAGGAAAAAAATCTTATCTTTTTATATGAGGAATTAAAAAAAAGTCTTATCGACAAATTTTCTTCTATCGAATTGATATTTGTCGATGATGGTTCTACTGACCAGAGCTTAAATATTTTAAAAAAATTAAATAAAAAAGATAAAAGAATAAAAATAATAGAATTTACAAAAAATTTTGGTCAGACGGCTGCTTTCGATGCTGGTATAAAAAAAGCAAAAGGTCAAATAATAGTGACGCTAGACGCTGATTTGCAAAATGATCCTGAAGATATTCCAAAACTTTTAAGTGAACTTGATAAAGGTTTTGATGTTGTTTGCGGTTGGAGAGTTGTTCGGCAGGATAAATTTGAAAAAAGGATGTTTTCTTTTTTTGCTAACTTATTAAGAAGAAAATTAACAGGCGAAAAAATTCATGATTCAGGTTGTTCTTTGAGAGTGTATAAGAAACATGTATTTGACGGTGTCGATCTTTATGGTGAAATGCACAGATTTATTCCAGCAATACTTAGTCTTAAAGGATATAAGATAGGAGAAATAATGGTAAAACATCGTAAAAGAAAATACGGAAAGAGCAAATATGGATTTCTACGTTTACCAAAAGGTTTATTTGACCTTATTTTTATAGTATTTTTACTTCGTTTTTCGGCAAAACCTCTACATATTTTTGGAGGTATTGGTAGTTTTACCTTCTTTATCGGTTTTATGATTGGTTTATATTTGACGATTATTAAGTTATTTTTTAACGCAACACTTTCAAATAGACCGCTTCTTATTCTTTCTGTGCTTCTTATGGTTTTGGGGGCGCAGTTTTTTATTTTTGGAATACTGGCAGAAATTCTTATACGTATTTATTTTAAGAGTCATTCTCTTACCCCATATACGATCCGTAGAGAATTAATATGATACTAGTAACAGGTTGTGCCGGCTTTATCGGATCACATTTATGTGAATCTTTGCTTAGAGATGGAATTAAAGTTATCGGTATTGATAATTTTGATAGTTATTATGACCGACGGATCAAAGAAGCAAATTTAGCTATACTTCAAAGCTTCAATAAATTCAATTTTCATAAATTAGATATTCTTGATAAAGAAAACATGAGTAAGTTATTTGTTAAATATCGTTTTTCTAAAGTGGTGCATCTAGCGGCACGTCCCGGAGTATCTGCCTCTTTGAATTGCCCATTGATTTATGAGCGTATCAATATACATGGCACTTTGGTGATTCTAGAGTTGATAAAAAATAGAGACAAAACTCAATTTATTTTTGGCTCTTCGAGTTCCGTATATGGAGCCACAAAAAAAATACCATTTTCAGAGATTGATTCTACCGATTTACAAATTTCACCTTATGGAGCAAGTAAAAAAGCGGCAGAAATATATTGTCAACTTTATCACAAACTTTACGGTATTCCGGTGACAATTCTTCGGTTTTTTACTGTCTATGGTCCAAGGGTAAGACCAGATATGGCAATTTCTAAATTCATAAAAGCAATTAAAAAGGGAGAAGAAATAATTCTTTACAATAATGGAAATATTGAACGTGATTATACATATATTGATGATATAATTTCGGGTATAAAAAGAGCTATGGATAGAAGATTATCTTTTGAAATTATTAATTTAGGTGGTTCAAAACCTGTTAAAATGATAAAAATTGTTAATTTGCTAGAGAATTATCTTTATAAAAAAGCAAAAATAAAGACAGCGACGCTTCCTTCTAGTGAAATGCTTAGAACATGGGCGGATATCAAAAAAGCAAAAAAAATGCTTTCTTGGGAGCCAAAAACTTCAATCGAGATAGGTATCCAGAAATTAATTGAGTCAGAAAAATTATCAGCGTTAAAATAGAAATTAGATTGGCTAAAGTAATTAATATTGGTTCATGATATTCTACTTTGATTTCAAATTTGCCTTCCGGCAGATCTAAAATTATGCCAGTAGTTTTTTCGAAATTTTCTGTTTTTTTACCATTTATAGTTACTTGCCAGCCGGGAAAATATAATCTTTTAATTAGAAGTTTTCCCTTTGTTTGCATATTAACCCAAGTTTTACTTTGATAGTCATTTCTTTCTTGTTGGATAATATTTCCTTTACCATTAATAATCGTAAAATCTAAATACTCGGTTCTTTTTTTATCTTCCTTTGGAATATTTTCTAATATAAAATATTTCGGAAATAATACTCCTCCTACGTCATAAGTATCTTTGTATGTTATCAACTCTTCTAAATAGATTTCTTTATTTTGTACACTAAGATGATTTCTATTAGCGATGATAGACATAATTATTAGAATTGCTCCAATGATGTAGTATTTTTGTCTTTTTAATTTAGATAAAAGAAATGCTGAAAGCACCGCAGCTACAGTCATAGGTATAAACAGAAGTCTGAAGGGAAATTGTAAATTGATAATAAAAGGCAGATTAAACCAAAACCATTTTGAGACCGGTTGAGTAAAGAAAATAGAAATCCAAAACAGAAATAACCAGAAAATTAAAAGCTGATCAACGTTTTTTTTCTTAATTATTAGATAAAATAAATAAAGATTTGCAGATAAAATTATCATTAATTGAGTTATTCCTATTTGATAAGACATAATTAATGTTTCGCCGTTAAAAACTGATCCTCCTTCCCATTTTGATCTTATGAGTGACATTAAAGGAAGAAAGCGTATAGTAGATCTAGTAGTAAGAAGAGAACTATATACTAAAGCAGGTAACCAGTAGAAAGCAGAAAGGAGGAATCCTCCAAGCAGTATGAAAAGTTGATTAGTTAATGTTAGAAGGTTTCTTTTAAGAGAATATTGAATAATAATATAACAAAGGAAAATAACAGAAGCTACGACAGAAAGACTTTGGTGTGAATATATTAAAAGAGCAAAAAAAAATGATCCGAAAATAATTCTTTTTTTAGATTGAACGCTATCTATAAAGTAAAAAATAAATGGTAGAAAAGCGAAGAAGAAAAGTTCACCCAAAGCATTTCTTATAAAAGAATTTAAAAATCTGTAGGGAGCAAAAAGGTAAATAACGGTTGAACAAAAAGCAATAAACTCACTATATTTTAATCTTATCCATAGAAAAAAACCTATTACAGATAAGAAAGCTGGCAAAATGAGTAGAATTTTAAAAACAGTTTGATAATTTACTCCGGCCAAATGAAGCAAAGCTCCAATATAGTAAGGGATACCCCAACTATAAGTAAATACAGGAGAGCCATAACCATAGGTGGCATTTGGCAAAAAACGCGGAAGGATAATACCATTTTTTATTGATTCTTCTAAAATATATATTTTTTGAAAATGTATATAAAAATCATGACCATCAACAAAATTGACAGAGAAAATTTTATAGAAGGGTAAAATGGAGAGAATAATTAATAAAACATATTTAATCATAGGTATTTATCCTATAAATATAGTACTTACTATTATTATAGGATACTGGAAAGTCAGTTTCTAATTTACTATTAGAAAAAACGTAATTGATTTGATACTGATGCGATAGTTGAGATAAAAGTTGATCATCGCCTTTAAGCTCTACGAGAGTGTCCATCCGTTTTTTCCATTCCAAGGCATAATTTCTATCAAATAATGATAAAGAACCGTCTTTTCTGGAAACATAGATATTTCTTAAACAAGATAATCTTAAAGGAGTACTCATATCGCTGAATGGTTCTGTAATAAATATATCATTGATAGAAGTATTTGTTTTTATCCAATTACATGCATCCATAAATAATTTATCATCATAATAATCTGGTACAATTTTAAAATTGGGAATTTTTAATACGGTAGTCATTATCAATAAAGAAAGGAAGACAGGCTTTAGCAAATATTGGTATTTTTTAAAATAGTTATATTTTTTATTTATTAGATATACAATAATTATTATTAAAGTAACTAGCGGAATAAGTTGTAACAATCTTATTAGTAATATTTTAGATAAAACAAAAGAAAATAAGATAGTTAGTAATAACGCGATGGAATTTTTTGGTAATTTTAACCAGAAGTAAATAAAACCAGGCAAGAATAAAAGGAAGAGCGATTCTTTTATCGGCAGGGGATAGATAAAATTTTCTTTAAATATAAATGAGCTTATAATGCCGATTGAAAAAAAGTTTTCTAAAAAAAGATTAGGGTTTTGCTTTATTCGTTTAAAAATGAAATAGGAAAAAAATAGGACACTCGTGATTTTCCACAAAGAAATAATTCTTATTATTTGCAGCTGAGTGTAAAAATACATCCTGAACCATTCTACGGCGATAAAATAAAATAGTAAGAATAATAATGGAGTAAAAATTAGAGTGTAGAAATACAGTTTCTTTGTTTTTTCAGGAAATAATACTTTTGCTTCTTTCACGAGAACAAAGAAGAGGATTGTTGTTCCCAAAAGCACCAATAACTGATAATTCCAAGCCGTTATAAAATAATAAGGATTTTTCAAACGAATGATGCTTTCCCAGAAAGGATCTATCGAGCCGAAAACCAAAAAATTAAATTTTAGAAGATTGACTCTGTTTATTAATAGAATGAAGAAAAGAAAAATTAATGACAAAAATAAGATTTTTAGAGATAAGCACTTGATTTGTTTTAGAGAAGGATAGATTTTGACGACAAAAAATATCACAAACGGTGGAGATAATATCGGATAAATTAGTATTCCTAATATTAAAGACATAAACGCTATTAATCTAGAATTAATTAAAATTGTGGCTAGAAATAACAGATATAAGGATAGACCTATTAACCTAGGGACTAAGACCGTTTCCATCGTTGTGTAAGGATAGCCATATACATTAAATCCAGATATAAAAATAATAGTAATTATGAAACTGAAGGTCTTATTGGAAGAAAAATAAAGAGCAATTTTATAGATAGAGTAAAATATATAAATCTGGTTACTAAAGAGAGAATAAACAAACTATAGATAAGATTGTTATTGAAGATTTTGTTTGTTAGAGCGATAAGTTCGTCAAAAAACAGATAGTTCATCTCGTTAAAGCTTATTAGCATATCTTTCGTAAACAAAAGAGGATTTTGGGTGTGTAAAACTTGTGGAATATATATGGCTTGATCACCGGTAAAGACTTTATAGCCAGGGGCAACGATAAGAGAAAATAAAGTTATGATAAGAATTGCAAAAAAAGTATACATGACTTTATTTGATTTTGTATACACGAAAGCGGTTATTGTAGATTTTGTTAAACAATGGGTAGTCGACTTCACTAATAAAGTAATTAAATTTATATTTATTGGCTAAATTTTTTATATCCTCACTACTTAAAGTGCGATATCCTGCAATAATCTGGTTTTCCTTTATGTTTTTGTAATTACAATTTTTTATATTTCCGATATCACACATTCTTTCCGCCCATTCCAACATGGCTTTTTCTTGAAACGGAAAGGCTTTCCAGTCAGCCACGATAGCCCGGTTGGCTACAAGTCTAAAACTTTCGAATTCCGGAGGGACAAGGAAGACTGCTTCTTTGGGAGTGTTTTCTTTCACCCACTGGCCAACCATCGTTATTTCCGATGGATAAAGATAAAATGAGGAGAAATTAAATTTGTAGTGAAACCTTGAAAAGGTAAAAAACAAGATTAAAAATAACAAGAATATTTTCCGGGGGATTAATTTGTAGAATGTTAATACACAAACTCCTAAAATAACTAAAATTGTTTTTAGCTTGCCGAATGAAGAGAAGAAATTGATATCTGTCAGAAAGATCGGAATTAAAAGCAAAAAAGGAGAAAATTTCTTTTCCGAAACCAAATAAAATGCGCCGCCGAAAACCACAATAGCTGTTATCCAATATATATAAATAGTTAATCTAAACGGTTGTAAGACGACAAACTCGTAGAAAGGGATGATTTCAGTCGCGATAAAACCCAGAAAACAGAAGATAACAATAAAGGTTACCGACAAAAAGAAAAATTTGCTTAGATTTTTATGGATAATTTTTTTTAGAAGACGGCTAAATATAAGTAATAAAACAAGAGAAAAAAGAAAGTAAAAATAGGAAGATAGAGGAAAAACGGAGGCAAGATAGTGATGGGGATTACGCATAAAAGCAAGAATTGCAATTTTTATAGAGTTGTCTATTTGCGTTTTTAAGCCATTAGAAAAATAAAGATAAATTGCTGGCAGAGTCAACAATAAGTATGGCATCAAGCCTTTCTTTATAATTATAGAAACTTTTTGTTTTGAGAAGACTGTTGAGATGAGGTAAATAGAGAAAAAAATAAAGGCGGATTCAAAACCAATAAGGGGATGCAGATATGACGTTAATGAGAATAAAAAAGCGCTCGATAAGTATTTTTTTTCAAGCAGAAAAACTATTGCTAAAAGACTAAGTCCTAATGGTAATTGCGGTGCGGAAAAATCTTGAGTGATTAACATATTTCCGCCTAAAGATATTGTTGCGCCAAAGATAATACAAATAGTAGTGGTTAAAGCCGTATATTTACGTTTGAAAATTAGATAAGTTAATCTATATGTAGCCATGATTATTAAAAAAATATATAGGAGATAATGAAGAAAAAAAATTAAAGGAAGGGAAAATATTTTTGCAATTTGCGCCAGATACCAAGCAAAAATTGTTCTTGGGCCAAATGCTTTGTTTCCTGTGACATACCAGTCATTTATAAGATAGTTGTAATCCATAAAGGAAAGGATTATTGGAATCTGGGTAAATTGATTGGTAGTGACGAAGGAATATTTATAGAGGAAAGGAAAAACAATGGTCAAAATAACCAAAATTATTGTCATGTCTGAATTTTATACCATAAGTTGCTATAATTCGAGTATATATTATCGTAAAAATCGAAATATGGGTTTGTAAAATTAAGATAATGAAAAAGAAGATAATTGTATTCATAATTGCCGTTATATTGTCTTTATTGTTTGGAGAAATATTGGTTCGTAAATTTTCAAAAACAGGATATTTAACGCCAGAAATACTGAGAAATTTATCACTTCAGTATGAAGGTTCAATTTTTTCAAGAACAGTTTTCCCCAGAAGAATTCAGGATATAAAAGGTGGGAATGGTGCGGATTTACACATAAATTCACAAGGTTATCGAGGTGGTGAGTTTACGGTTAATAAACCAGAAGGAAAAATAAGAATAATATTTTATGGAGGATCATCAGTCTTTGACATTAACGCTACAGAGGGAGAAGATTGGCCTCATCTTACAGAGAAAATGCTTCATGATCAAGGCTTTTCAAATATAGAAGTAATTAATGCTGGTATTCCATCCCACGCTTCATTTGATTCGGTAGGAAGATTATTTTCTGAAGGTCACATATTTAATCCTGATTATGTGGTTTTGTACAATGCTTGGAATGATATTAAATATTTCCGGACAGATGAGCCTCTTCTTCGCTTTTTTAAACCTTATCAAGAATCTTCTGATCCTCTTTTAAATTATCAAAATTATCTAGATAAGTTTTTATGCGAACATTTTCAAACTTATGTTCGCTTTCGGACAAAATATTATCTCTGGCGGTTTCCGAGAGGCGATCAAGGAATTGAAACAGATAATATTCTCTTAGATGAGATTAAAAATTCGAAACTAAAACAATATAAACTGAATATAGAAATGTTTGTAGATTTGGCTAGAAATATCAAGGCTACTCCAATTTTGATGACACAGGCGCGTTTGGTCACTAAACAGATTAATGAAAATCAGGAAAAAAAGATACATTATCGTTCGGCTAAATTGACACACGAGACAATTTATGAAGCTTTTAAAAAAACCGATGAAATTATCAAAGAGGTAGCTAAGGAAAAAAACGTCAAGTTAATAGATGCCTCACTTGCTCTTACTGGTAAAGATGAATTTTTTACGGATGAGGTGCACACTACGGAGAAAGGGTCAAAAGCTCTAGCTTATTTAGTAGCTTCCGAATTTTCTAATATTTTAAAAAGTAAATAGAAAATTTATGTTAGAAAAATTAATACATAAAAGTTTAAACCTTATTTTTTCCCAAACAGCGAAAGATACCTATCTAATCTTTGGGGCAAATGTTTTTACCTCTTTTCTTGCTTTCATTTATACAATTTTTTTAGCAAGAGTTTTTAGTCCCTCCGATCTTGGCATATTTTCCGCTGTATATGCTTTTATTTTGCTTATTTCGGATATTTCCGATATAGGAATAGGCGCTTCTCTTTCTAGATTTTTGCCTCCTTTATACAATAGCAGTAAAGAAAAAGAAGCTACCTCTTTTATAAAGACAGCTTTTTTATTTCAGATAAAAGTTGCCTTTTTTATTTTTGTTTTAGTAATGATTTTTTCTACATTTTTAGCCCAACATATACTAAGAGAAGATTCTTACAGTTATTTATTCAAAGTGGCAGCATTTGGGATTTTTGGAACTATTCTGATGGTATTTGCTACTTATACATTATCTGCTCAAAAAAAATTTAAAAAAGTAGCTTTGATAAATTCATCTTCTACAATAAGTAAATTATTCTTTATCTTAATTTTTTATGTATTGGGATATTTAAATATTTTTTGGACAACAGTAACTTTTGCTTTTTCTTCTTATCTGGCGTATTTTCTCTCTTTATTTTTTATACCCCTTAAATTTCTTAAAGAAAAGGAGGAAAAAGGTAGTCTGAAAAAACTTCTTTCCTACTCAATTTTTCTAGGACTATCTAAGGTTTTTTCCGCAGTTTCTGGTAGACTTGATGCTTTAATGTTGATTCCACTTTCTTCTGCATTTGAAGCAGGTATATACTCTGCGGCATTTAAAATAATTTATCTTTATATATTACTTGCTGGAAGTTTTAGTATGGTAGTAGCTCCAAGATTATCAAGTTTTTCTTCATATACCGAAGCGGTTAATTATCTTAAAAAAATAATATTAGTTGTTCTGGTGATTCTTTTTAGTATGGTAATAATGTATTTTATCGCTCCTTGGTTTGTGATTTTTGTATTAACGGATAAATATACTTTGTCCGTTACCGTATTTAGGGCGCTTTTGATCCCAATGGCATTTTTTACCATGACGATACCTCCGGTAAATTTTTTACTCTATACATTGAAAAAACCACAAGTTTCTACTTTTAATACTTTTATTCAGCTTTTGGTTATTTTCATAGGCAACAGTTTATTTATACCAGTTTATGGTCGTTTTGGGCCGGTGGTTAGCTTAACAATTGCTTATTTATTTACCTTTTTGAGTGCTACTTTTTTTGCTTTTTATTTTTATAAAACAAGACTAAATGTTTAAAAATATCACAGGTCATATGCTGGTTAAAAATGAAGACAGATTTGTCTGGTATGCTATTTCTTCGGTATTACCATATGTAGAAAAGCTTTTGATTTTTGATACAGGTTCTATTGATAATACGGTTTATATTATTAAATCTTTTAAAAGCAAAAAAATAATCTTTAAAGAAAAGGGTAATGTAGATGCAGAGGAATTAGTAAAATTAAGACAACAGCAGATTGAGATGACTAAAACAGATTGGATCTGGATAATTGATGGAGATGAAGTATATCCAAAAAAAACTGCAGAAGAAGCAATAAAACTCACAAAAAATAAATCTTTATATGGCATTATAATTCACCGTTTTGACCTTTTAGGTGATATATATCATTTTCAAAATGAAAAGGTGGGTTATTACAATCAATTTGGAAAATTAGGACATTATGTATTGCGTCTCATAAATAAAGGAGCATTAGGAAGCTTAAAGGTTATCGGTAATTATCCTAATGAATATTTTGCCAATATAAATGGTGAATCAATTAAAACCTATGGTAAAGAAAAATTTGCCTTTATTGAAGAAAGAATATTTCACGCAACCTATCTTAAACGGTCCTCATTAGGAGGCAATTTACACATGCTTAATCGAGGAAAATGTAAGGTAGAATTAGGAGAGAAGATAGATATTAGTTTACTTCCTGAAGTTTTTTTCCAAAAACGGCCAAAATTCATTCCAGAAGTAACACAGAAAATGACTAAACGATATAAAGTTCTTGCTTTGGCAATTACCCCTATTAAAAAGCTTAAAAGAATAATTTTTGATTAGTAATATGAAAATTGCGTTTTTAAATATCTACAATGGTTTAGTTAATCGTGGTGCAGAACGGTCCACTTATGAGTTAGCCAAGCGTTTAGGAAAAAATCATGAAGTTTGGTTGTTTCAAGGAGGCAAAGAAATCAACAGTTGTCATTATAAAAGCATTGTTATGATGCCGTTTTTCTTAAATTCTACTGATAGCAGTTTTTCTTTTTTAAGAAAGTTTTATCTAGATATCTGGAGTATTAATATTTTTTTATTTACTTTTAAAATTATTCCTTATCTATGGAAGGAAAACTTCGATATTGTTATACCGATCAATGGCGGTTGGCAAACTGTTCTATGTCGTGTCATCACTTGGTTAAAGGGTAAAAAGATGATAATAATAGGAAGGGCGGGTATAGGTAGAGATGACCGGTGGAATCTTATTTGGCGGCCGGACGTTTTTGTCGCTCTTACAAAGAGAGCTTTATTGTGGGCAAGACATGTCGCTTGCAAAGTAAAAATAGTTAATATTCCTAACGGTGTAGATTTAAATGAATTTAGTCCTTACGGAGATAAGGCAAAAATTTCTTTAGCCCAGCCAATTATTTTATGTGTTGGAGCGCTAATGTTAAATAAAAGAATTGATTTAACAATTAAAGCAGTATCTAAAATAAAAAATTGTAGTTTATTGCTTTTGGGTGATGGGCCATTGAAGAAATATCTTCAAAAATTAGGAGAAGAATTATTAGGAAAAGAAAGATTTATCATTAAAAATGTTGATCTGACAAAGATGCCTCAATATTATCGCACGGCTCGTATTTTTACATTAGTTTCGGAAACAGGTGAAGCTTTTGGTAATGTATATTTGGAAGCAATGGCTTCAAACTTACCAGTAGTTACTGTTGATGATGCAACAAGAAGAGAAATTGTAGGTCAGGCAGGAATTTTTGTTAAAAATTATGAAATAGAAAACTATAGCCAAGCTTTAAAAAGGGGTTTGAAGACTAATTTCGATAACATTCCTAGGCAACAAGCAGAAAAATTTTCTTGGGAAAAAATAATTTTAGAATATGAAAAATTATTTAATGATTTGAGAGGAAAATGATTGATATAAAGAAACTTTACGATACGCGTTTTACTACTCTTGAGCGGATAAGAAAAAAGAAACTTTGGCAAATTCTTTGCAAAGATTTTCTTCAACAATTTATTAAAGAAACGGATACAGTTGTTGATTTAGGAGCAGGACAGTGTGAATTTATTAATAATATTTCTGCAGGCAAAAAATTTGCTGTCGATGTTAACAGTGATATAAAAAAACTTGCCGATAAAAATGTGCATGTTTTTAATGGTTCAATTAAACAATTAAACAAGTTTTTTCATAAAAAGAGCATTGACGTCATTTTTATGAGTAATCTTCTTGAACATCTAGATAATAAAGAAGATGTTTTTAGATTAATTCATGAGGCTCATGAAGTATTAAAAAAAGGCGGTAGACTTCTTATCATGCAGCCTGATATATCTTTAGTAGGTAATTCTTACTGGGATTTTTTTGACCATAAAGTGCCAATTACTTATGCGAGTTTAGTGGAGGTTTTGACGGCCAATAACTTTAAGATAATCTATGCTAGATATCCATTTTTACCTTACAGTACGAAAGTAAAACATCTTCCGCTATGGCCGCCATTGCTTAAATTATATCTAGCGATTAGACCATTGCAGATAATTTTTGGTAAACAATTTTTTATTTGCGCAGGAAAATGAAAAGAGTAAAAATATCTTTCATAAATGCAGTCCATCCAAAGGATAAAATATTAATTTTTATCTTTTTGTTAATATGCGCGATGATTTACTCATTCATTTCTATTAGATCGCATGAACAGTTTCAGACTTTTGGATGGGATTTGGGATATTTTGATCAGCTTATTTGGAAAATTAGTCGGGGAATATATCCATTTAGTACTCTTTCCAATGTTAATTTATTGGCTGGTCATTTTGCTCCTATTCTTTTTTTATTTGCGCCACTTTACTGGATTTGGTCTGATCCTAAAATACTTCTTATTTCACAAGCTTTTTTAGTGGTTTTTGCTGGTTGGCCTCTTTATCTTCTTAGTTATTTTAAAACTAGAAATATATTTTTTTCTTTTACTGTGGTTTTTTCTTATATATTTTTTATTGGTACGCAGTGGACCATTCTTAATGAATTTCATGAAACAGCTATCGTACCACTTTTTCTATCTTTAATTTTTTTAGGCTTGGAAAAAAATAATAAATCAATATTATGGATTGGTATAATAGGCCTTTTATTAGTAAAGGAAGAATTTTTTCTTCTCATGTCTTCATTAGGATTGATGATCTATTGGCATTTTAAAAGGAAAAGATTGGGGTTATTTTTGACTATATTTTCTATAGTTTCCTTTTTTTTCTTAACAAGTTATTTAATGCCAGCGATTTCAGAAAAAGGAGTTTATCAACATGAACATTTAAGTGATGTTGCAAAAAATCCTAAAGATTTCATTTTAAAAATATTTACCGATCCACTTTTTGCAGTAAGAAGTCTAATTACACCGATAGAAAAAGTTAGAACTTTAGTTATAAGTCTTTTGGCGTTTGCCATATTACCTATATTTGCTCCTTTAGCTATTTTATTGCCTTTAATTGAGCAATTTTTAGTGCGTTTTTTGTACACAGGTCCACAATATACCTTCTGGCAGAACGTGAATCATCATGCGGCACCTGCGGCAATGCTTCTTCCAATAGCAAGTGTATATGGAGTTATAGCTCTCAGACAAAGATTAAATCTATCAAAAAGAATATTCTTTATAATTTGTCCGATAATATTATTAATGGCGACATTAAGTCAGGATATACTTTTGAAAGCACCAATTCACTCTATTTTCAAAAAGCAGTTTTATGAAAATTCACAATGGATAAATGATAATAAAAAGATTCTTATACAGTCTAGAAGAATTCCTACCAATATAGCTATTGCAACTCAAAATAGTATGTTTCCGTATTTATCTCAAAGAGAAAAAATTTATTTATTACCAGAGATTAAAGACGCAGATTTTATAGTTGTAGATCTATATGATGGTCCTAATAAATATGCACCTTTATCATATGATGAAATGAAAAAATTTATTAATAAATTAATTGATGATGGTCAATTTGAAATAATTCAACAAGCTGGAAAAGCTATGTTGTTAAAGAAACTGCTTAAATGAAAATATCAGCCTGTTTAGTAATTCATAATGAAGAAAAATATCTTCCAAGATGTCTTTTAAGCATCAAAGAAATTGTAGATGAGATTATACTGATACATGATGGAGAGTGTATAGATAAAAGTCTTGAGATAGCAAAAAATTACGGTGCAAGAATTTATATAAGACAATTTGTAGGTGAAGCAGAGTATCATAGACCATTTTCTTATCAGAAAGCCAATGGAGATTGGATTTTACAGATTGATGCAGATGAATTTTTAAATGCATCTGCTAAAAATAAAATAAGAAGACTAATAGAGAAAAATAATATAGATGCCTATAGTTTTTGGTGGCCTTATAGTAATAAAAATAAATACGTTAAAAACGGACCCTTTTTCCAGACCTTTAAACCATGTTTATTCAGAAAGAAAAAAATGTATATGCTTGGTATAGCCCATGAGTATCCTCGTACCTACGGAAGACTGATTAAAGTAAAAGATATTCATCTTGAACACCTCTTTGATGAAGATAAATATTCTGAAGACTCTTTCAAAAAAAAATGGAAAATATGGGCTAAAATACAAGCAGAACAAATCATCCATCTTGATTCGGCTCCAATATATAATATCGCCAATCTCTCAACAATTTCCATATACAGTTATTATGATTTTATGCGTAAACACCCGATTATTTCTGGTTTTTTAGACTTAGTTAAGTATTTTTGTATTTGTATTACGCGAGGAATTTTTTGGTCAGGATTTTATAGTTGGAAAATAGCATGGTTTGAAACAAGATATCTTTTACTTGTTCGAAAATATTTATTGGAAAAAACCCATGAAAAATAATTTTTGTCTTAAAAGGACACATCCGCCAGTTTGGCAACATGATTATCATACCTTAAAAAAATTATTTTTTAGTCTTTCTTATCTTAGAGATAAATATTTAAAGAAAAAATCAGAAGTGATTTTAGATTATGGATGTGGTAGTTTACCTTATAAAAACTTGTTTATTAATTACACGAAGCAATATATAGGTATTGATTTACCTTCCAATAAAAAAGCAGATATTAAAGTTGATAAAGATAAAAAAATTCCTCTTAAAAATAATATTGCTGATTTGATAATATCTACCCAAGTTATAGAACATGTAGAAAATGTAGATTTTTATCTTCAAGAGTGTCATAGATTATTAAAAAAAGGAGGCTTGTTAATGCTTTCCACGCATGGTGTTTGGCCTTATCATCAATATCCGTCAGATTTTCATCGTTGGACAAGAAAAGGTTTGGAGATTATTTTGGAAAATTATAAAATTAAATGCCAAGAAACTATTTCTATTTTAGGTCCGTTTGCGTCTATAACTCAGTTTACTTTAATTATTATCGCAGAAAAATTATCTAATAAGAATATTATTGCAAAGATATTAATCGTTATTTTTTCCTTAGTTGGTAACTGTATTATTTGGCTCGAAAATAAATTGTTTCCTCCAACAGAAGAAAGCGATGCTTCTGTATATGTAATATGCGCAAAAAAAATCTAATCATTACTTTTACAATCATAATTGGTTTTATATTAAGATTAGTTAATCTTAATCAAAGTTTTTGGTTGGATGAAGCGGCACAAGTAATAGAATCAAGTCGGTCTTTCTCAAAACAATTTCAAATAACTAGCGATTTTCATCCACCGCTTTATCATATAATTCTTCATTTTTGGATGTATTTAGGAAATTCAGAGATATGGATAAGGTCTCTTTCTGTATTGTTGGGAACAGGTTGCATTTATCTAATTTACAAAATAGGTAGTTATTTTGGAAAGGAGAAAGTAGGTATACTTTCTGCTTTATTTTTAGCTTTATCACCGTATCATATTTGGTATTCGCAAGAAGCGAGACCTTACATGTTGTTTGTTTTTTTATCGCTTTTTTCCACGTTAATGCTTTTACGTAAAAAATGGTTTTTATATTCACTATTAGTGGTATTTTGTTTATATTCGCTTTATTTTACGCCATTTTTACTCTTAGGACATTTATCTTATATAGTATTTTTTGAAAAAAAATACTTTCGAAATATTTTACTTAGTTTATTTGCCGCTGGAATATGTTTTCTTCCGTGGTTGCCTCAATTTATAAAGCAGTTGAAACAGGGTACGGGAGGAAGTTTTTATGGTTGGACAAATATAGTATCTGTTGTTCCTCTTAAAGCGATACCGTTGACATTCGCGAAATTTATTTTTGGCAAAGGAACGATCGATAATTTATTGGTATACGGATTGATACTTATGCCTGTATTTTTAATATTTATTTCAAGCGTTTGGATAAGTTATAAAAAAAGAAAAGAATTAAGGATGTTAATTTTATTTTTTATACCATTTTTTACCGCTTTTATAACATCTTTTATTATTCCAATAATAGCCCCCCAAAGACTTATTTTTCTTTTACCATTTTTTTTACTAATTATCGCCTATGGAATTTTTCAGATAAAAAGGATATGGTTTATTATAGCAATAATACTAATTATTATTACAAGTATAGGTGGTTTAATTGATTATTATACTAATCCTTATGTTCAGCGGGAACAATGGCGTCAAGCAGTTTCTTACGTGGAAAAATATGGTGTAAGTGATAAAACTTTAGTAATATTTGTTTTTCCGGAACCATTCGCTCCTTATTTATGGTACGAAAAAGGAAAAATAGAAGCGATAGGTATTGCACCTAAATTTAATTTAAAGCCTAATGATTTAGATAATCTCGCTAAATTCTTAGTAGGGAAAGAAAAAATTTATCTTTTTCAATATTTAACTGGTTTGACTGATCCAATGGATTTAACAAAAAATTATCTTGAGTCTTCAGGTTATAAATTATCAAACATAAAAGATTTTCCAGGCGTAGGATTCGTTTTTGAGTATAATTGATGTTCGATTAAAAAATATGTTCAAAATTGATCATGAGTGAATTTTTAGCAAAAATTTCATGTTTTTGGTTTTTTTATCGCTGGCATCCTGAAGTTGCCTTACGTTATTTACCTATAGTTTATGAAATTAAAAAAATGAGTCATCAGGTAAAAATTTTAGAGGTTGGATCTGGAGGTTTAGGAATAGTTCCATATCTGAAAAAACCAATTGATGGGGTTGATATAAATTTTCAACCACCATTTCATCCTTTACTTAAAAAAATTAAAGGTTCTATTTTGAATTTGCCTTTTAAAAATAATTCTTATGATGTTGTTATAAGCGTTGATATGCTTGAGCATTTAAGCAAGAAAGACAGAAATAAAGCAATAAATGAAATGTTTAGAGTGGCAAAGCAAAAAATAATAATTGCTGTTCCTTGCGGTCAGGCTGCTTACAATCAGGATGTTTTATTGGATCAATACTATCGAAGAAATTTAGGCAACAGTTTTCATTTTTTGAAAGAACAGATATTATTTGGTTTACCTGAAAAAAAAGATATTTATAATATAGCTTGCAAAGCGGCAAGAGATTACAATAAAAAAATTACAGTTAGAATAGAAGGGAATGAAAATCTTAAACTTCGAATTTTTCTTATGAAAGGTTGGGTTTCTAATAACATTTTTATAAATATTATTTTTCGTAAATTATTCCTTTTTTTTATACCGATTTTTAGATTATTTAATCAGCCACCTAATTATAGACAATTATTTTTTATAGACATTCATAATGAAGATAGCAATTGATATTTCTCAAATAGTTTACGAAGGAACTGGAGTAGCAAATTATACTCTCCAGATGGTGCAAAATTTGTTAAAAATTGATAGAGAAAATGAATACTTACTTTTTTCTATTTCTTTAAGGCAGAAAGATAAATTAACTTTTTATTTTAATAATTTCAAAAGTTTAAATAATAAAATACAATTTAAATTGTTGCCTATTCCTCAAACATTTGGTAATTTTCTTTGGAATAGACTTCACAAACTGGCGATAGATAAATTTATAGGTAATTTTGATGTATTGCATTCATCTGACTGGATACAGCCACCTACAGCAGCGAAAAAAGTAACAACTATTCATGATTTGGTAATTTATAAATATCCAAAATATTCTCATCCTTATATTGTTGAAACTCATAAAAGACGACTTTATTGGGTAAAAAAAGAATGTGATGTAGTAATTGCTGATTCTTTTTCCACAAAACATGATTTGATTCATTTTCTTAAGTTTAATGAAAATAAAATAGAAGTGATTTATCCGGGAATAGGGGAAGAATTTATAAGGCAAAGTGAAGAAGAAATTATTAGAATAAAACAAAAATATGGTTTATATGATAATTATATTCTATCTGTTGGTACTATGGAGCCAAGAAAGAATCTTCATAATGTATTTAGCGCTTTCAACAATTTTATGCAGCACTCGTTGTTAGTCAATAAAAAAACTCCAATAGAATTAGTCGTAGTAGGGAAAGTAGGTTGGGGTAAAGAGTTAAAACCTAGTAAAAATATACATTTGTTAGGTTGGATACCGCAAGCTGATTTACCTGCTCTTTATTCTGGAGCGTTATTTTTTGTTTATCCTTCATTATATGAAGGATTCGGATTGCCACCTCTTGAAGCGATGGCTTGTGGTTGTCCGGTGATTACTTCTAATAGAGGAAGTTTGAAAGAAGTAGTTGCAGGTGCTGCTTTATTAGTAGATCCGGAAGATAAAGATGATATAAAAGTCAAAATGACACAATTATATATTGATGAAAAATTGAGGAAAGAATTGGTAGAATTTGGTAAAAAAAATGTGGAGAAATTTAGTTGGCGTAAAGCAGCCGAAGAAATTATAAAAATTTATAAAAAAATATAAATTCCGCATCAAAAATGATTATAGGAATAGATGGTAATGAAGCTAATATCAGGGAAAAAGTCGGAATAGGTCAATATGCATATCAGACGCTTAAGCACATTTTTTTAATTTGGAATAAAAAATCAGAAAGTGAGAAAAAATTATTAAACTTTAAAATTTATCTAAAAGATAAGCCAAGAGATGATTTACCTAAAGAAAACTCATGGTGGAAATATAAAGTTTTTGGACCCAAAAATTTTTGGACTCAAATAGCCTTGCCTTATCAATTATTCTTTGATAAAGAACCGCCGAATATATTTTTTACACCGTCTCATTACGCACCAAGATTTTCTTCTTGCCCAAGGGTAATTTCTATTATGGATCTTTCATTTATTTATTATCCAAATTTATTTTTGAAAAAAGATCTTCATCAGTTGAGAGCGTGGACAGATTATTCGGTGAAAAAAGCAATAAAAATTTTAACAATAAGCGAATTTTCAAAAAATGAAATTATCAAATATTATAAAGTGCCAGAAAATAAAGTAGTGGTAACCTATCCAGGTTATAATCATAAGATTTATAAAAAGTCGTCTACATTAAAAATTAAAAACTATAATATTTCAGATGATTACATATTATTTGTAGGAACATTGCAACCAAGAAAAAATATTGTGAAGTTGATAGAAGCTTTTAACATTTTAATTAGGAAATATGACAAAAAAACAACACAATTAATTTTAGTAGGAAAAAAAGGATGGCTTTATGATGAAATATTTAGAGTTGTAAAAGAATTAAATTTAGAAAAAAGAGTAATATTTACAGATTTTATCGCTGATGAGGATTTAGCAGTTCTTTATCAGCGTGCGAGATGTTTTGTTCTTCCTAGTTTATACGAAGGATTTGGTATCCCAGTTATCGAGGCGATGGCTTGTGGTTGTCCGGTAGTGGCAAGTAATATTTCCAGTTTACCTGAAATTGTTGGAAAAGCTGGTATTTTAATTGATCCTGAAAATGCTGAAGATATAGCGGAAGGGATATACAAGGCCGGATTTAACAGTTTGAAGCGAAAAGAAATCATTAAAAGTGGTTTTGAAAGGATTAAATTATTTAGTTGGGAAAAATGTGCAGAAAAAACTTTGGAAGTATTAAAAATGGCTATTAGTTGATATATTTTGATATACTATATACATGTTAGAATTTAAGGATAGAATGGGAAAAAAATTAACCGTCTTTGAAATTTGGCAGAAAGCGAAAAGTCGCCTTTATAATATTTTTTTGGATTTTGAACTAATGTTACTTAGGTGGGTTGGTCATATTCCTTCGCACTTATTGAGACTTTTCTTTTATCGTATAGTTGGCGTGAAGATTGGAAGCGGTTCAAGAATTCATATGTGGGCTAGTTTTTTTAAACCTAATAATATAGAAATTGGAGAGGATACAATTATTGGCGATCATGTCTTTTTAGACGGAAGGGCAAAACTTAAGATAGGCAGTCATACAGCTATCGCCTCTAGAGTACTTATCTATAATTCTCAACATGATATTCATAGTGAAGATTTTCATGCGATTGAAAAAGAAGTTATTATAGGAGATTATGTTTTTATTGGTCCAAGAGTAATTGTTTTACCTGGTGTAAAGATAGGAAAGGGAGCAATAGTAGCGGCAGGAGCAGTTGTTACAAATGATGTTAAAGACTTTGAAATTGTAGCAGGAATACCTGCTAAAGTAATCAGTGAGAGAAAAATAAAAAATCCTCATTATAGACTTGGTAGGGCAAGACTTTTTCAGTAAAAATGGATTTAAGCATTATTATAGTCAATTATAACACCTCAAAACTTCTGCAAAATTGTTTAAGGTCTGTTTATAAATCGCTTGATTTTGCCCATCTTCAAAAAAAAGCTGAAGTGATAGTAGTTGATAATGCTTCTACTGATGATTCTGTTCTTATGATTAAGCGTGAATACCCAAATGTAATAATTATGACTAATAAAAAAAATTTAGGATTTGCCAAAGCCAATAATCAAGGCATTAAAAGATCGTGTGGCAGGTATATTTTACTTCTAAATAGTGATACAGAATTAATTGAAAATGCTTTATTTCTCGTTATGAACTTAATAAAAAAAGATAAAAGAGTAGATATAGTCGGTTGTAAGTTGCTTAATTTAGATGGATCAACACAATTATCTATTGGTTTCTTTCCGACCCTTTGGAGAGTTTTTTTCTGGATGTTTTTTATAGACGATCTTCCAGGAATAAAAAACATAGTTAAATCTTATCACATGGAAAATAAAGAATTTTATGATAATTCTCAAGAAGTTGATTGGGTTACAGGAGCCTTTATGTTAATAAAACGTAAAGCAATCAAAAAAGCAGGTTTATTAGACGAAAAAATATTTATGTACGGTGAAGAGGTAGAATGGTGTTATCGTTTAAAACAAAAAGGAAGCAATATTTACTATTTTCCAATAAAAGCGGCATATCACCACAAAGGAGGTTCTGGAGAGGGTAAGGATTCTGGAATAATCGGTGAATTTGCTGCAATTTCATACTTTTACAATAAACATAGACCCAAATGGCAAAGTTACTTAGTAAGGCAAATTTTATTATTTGGAGCTTTATTACGCTTTTTATTATTTGGTATAATTATGAGAAGTTCTCAAAAGGCATCCTTATATGCAAAAGCTTTTAAGTTGGTTAGATGATAATATCATTTCTCTTTTAGCCGGATTTTTACTTATTTTTATTCCTCTTTATCCTAAATTACCATTGGTTGATATTTTACCGGGTTACATAGTGAGAATAAGACTCGAAGATTTTGTGGTGAGTTTTACTATTTTAGTTTGGTGTATCTGGTTGATCCGTGGCAAAATAAAGCTATTTAATAATCCTCTGTTAAGGCCAATTTTAGCTTATCTTATAGTAGGTATCTTATCGATGATATCAGCTGTATTTATAATTGATACAGTGCCTTTACAAAATATTCATGTAGGGAAAATGTTGCTTCATTTTCTTCGCAGGATAGAATATTTCTCTCTCTTTTTCATTTTTTATACCAGTGTTAAAAGTTTTAAACAAATAAAGATATATCTAATAATTTTACTGATTACGGTAATTGGAGTAGTAATTTATGGATTTGGTCAAAAATATCTTTATTGGCCTGCTTTTTCTACGATGAATCGAGAATTTTCAAAAGGTTGGACACTTTATCTCACAGAGCATGCTCGTGTATTATCAACTTTTGGCGGTCACTATGATCTTGCTGCTTTTATCATGATGATGTTGGTTATGCTGTGGAGTCTTTTTTTTGGAGTTAAAAAAATTATCATTAAATCTATTTTGTTACTGATTATTGCGGGGTCTTTTTGGACTCTTATTCTGACGGCCTCAAGGACATCATTTTTGGCTTATCTTTTTGGAGTGACAGTGATGTTTTTCTTCTGGGTTTATAGAAAAGGTATAAGTTGGTCAATTCCCCGTTGGTTTGCTGTGGTTTCTCTTTCTATTGTGCTTATGCTTTCTTTTGGAGATTTATCTGAAAGATTCACAAAATTACTGCGTATTAATGAACGAGTTTCAGGTGTAAAAAGTCTTTTACTTAATCCCATAAGTAAACCACCTACAGATAAAGCAATTTTTTTAGAAAATAATCCCCAAGCAATTCTTACGGAAATTACATCAAAAAGCGATCAACCACCAACAATTTCTCGTCCGTCTGATGTATATCAGGATATACCACTTTTTATTCCTGTAGCTACCGGAAGTGCTACAGTTGCTGCAGTGCCAAGAACTTATTCAAAAACTGCTTTTACTTATGATCTTTCTACAGCTATCCGGTTTGATGCTTTATGGCCGATGGCTATAGCTGGTTTTAAGAGAAATCCTCTTTTAGGAAGTGGTTATTCCACATTGAATAAAATACAGCCGACTGATTATACAGAAGCAGAATCTACAGATAACGATTATTTGCGAACTTTAGGAGAAACCGGTTTATTTGGTTTTTTTGCTTTTTATGGCACTCTTTTTCTTATTCTTTATCTTATTTGGCGGAATATTAATCTTTTTAAAGAACAAGTTTTTTTCAGTTTAACAGTAGGATTGGCTGGTTTATTAGCTGGTCTTTTAATAAATGCTTTATATATAGATGTTTTTGTTTCATCAAAAGTAGCATTTATGTTTTGGTCAATTGTTGGATTTATTTTAGCAGGGATAAATTTATTAAAATCACATGAGTCTGAAGAACCTCCTTTGCCGAAAATTTATGATTTCAAAAAAATTACAAGAAAAATCGTCACGTTGATAAAAAGCGATAAATTTCTTTTTCTATTATTGCTTATCGTTGCTTTTTCAATAAGATTGTATAAGATAAAAAATCCCTTAGCAGATTGGCATTCATGGCGTCAAGCTGATACTTCAGCAGTTACGAGAAATTATGTGAAATATGGAATTAATATTCTTTATCCCACTTATGATGATCTTTCTAATGTCGCCTCAGGGAAAGATAATCCCAAGGGACTACGTTTTGTAGAATTTCCGCTTTATAATTTAGCTAGTGTTTTTATAGATAAATTTTTTGTAGGATACACAATTGAAATATCGGGTAGGTTAACCTCGATCTTTTCTTGTTTGGGTACACTTATTTTTCTTTTTCTTATTGTAAAAACTTATTTAGGGAGGAAAGAAGCTTATATTGTTTCTTTATTATATGCTTTTTTACCTTACAATATTTTTTTCACCAGAGTAATATTACCAGAGCCATTTCTGACATTTTTAACTTTAGGCATGATCTTTTTTTATGACCGTTTAACCGAGGAATTTATAAGTCATAAATCATTATTAAAGTTGATAATATTTTCTATCCTAGTATTAATTTTTACCATAAGTGCACTTCTTGTTAAACCAACAGCAGCATTTTTATTTATACCAGTGTTTTATCTTTGGTTTAAAAAATTAGGAATATCAGTAAAATCAATTATCGGATTATTATTTTTTATCATTATTAGTTTATTACCCCTCCTTTGGTGGAGATGGTGGATAGGGCATTATCCTGAAGGCATACCAGCCTATACTTGGCTTTTAAATGGTGATGGGATTCGTTTTAAAGGTGCCTTTTTCTATTGGTTATTTGCTGAGAGATTATCTAAGCTCATTTTAGGTTATTGGGGTTTGCCTTTATTATTAATGGGGATTCTTGCACCTATTAAAAAGGAGGGGTGGTTTTTTCGCTGGTGGGGAATAAGCATGCTTCTTTATGTGACTATTATTGCAACAGGTAATATCAGACATGACTATTATCAAATTATAATAATTCCAATTATAGCGATTTTTATGGGGAAGGGAGTAATTTTCTTTTTAGAATTAGCTGGTAAATATACCTCAAAAAAATTAGTATTTTTAATATTGGGTACGATTTTTATTTTTACGGGAATGTTTGGTTGGTATCAGATTAGGGATTTTTACAATATAAATCACCCAGAAATTGTAGAAGCTGGTGACGAAGTAGAGCGTAGAACTCCACAGAAATCTTTAGTTATTGCTCCGTATAATGGTGATACCGCCTTTTTATATCAAACTAATAGGGCAGGTTGGCCAATTATGCAAGATAATATCGATAACATGATTAAAAAAGGAGCACATTTTTATGTAAGTACTAATTTTGATGATCTTACTAAACAATTAATTCAAGAAGCACAAATTGACGATCCAACAAAAAGACGTTTCAAAATAATCACCCAAACGGATAAATACGTTATTATACAGTTAGTTCCTGACAATCGTCTTCCTAGGTAAAATAATAATGAAAATACTCATGCTTACACCATATTTGCCTTATCCTTTATGGTCTGGTGGACAAATAAGAACTTATAATCTGTTAAAAAACTTATCTCGTAAACATCAGATTACCCTTTTTTCTTTTATTAGAGATAAAAAAGAAGAAAAATATATTCAAAATCTAAAAAAATATTGTAAAGACGTAAAGGTATTTCTTAAACGTCCACCGTGGTCGTTAAAAAGCCTTTTTTTATCAGGAGTAACTTATTACCCACTGGTTGTTTGTATGTATTTAAATAGGCGGGTAAAAAATGCTATTGAATCAACTACTAAAAAAGAAAAATTTGATCTTATCCACGCAGAAACATTTTATGTAATGCCTAATATTCCACCAGATAATATTCCCATTATTTTAGCAGAACAGACAATTGAGTATTTAGTATATCTTCATTATACCAACAGCGTAAATTTTTTACCGTTGAAATTGTTGATGAATTGGGATGTAACTAAAATTCTTTTTTGGGAGAAACGTTTTTGGAAAAAAGCGACTAGAGTAGTTGCAATGTCAGAGGCAGATAAGAAACGTATGCAAGAAATCTCTGCCGGTCTTAATGTAGATTTAGTTCCAAATGGAGTGGATACGGAATTTTTTTCACTGAAGAAAAAAACAAATTCTAATAGAGAAAAAATAATTTTATTTGTTGGCAACTTTAAGTGGTTGCAGAATAGAGAGGCTGTTTCTATTCTTGTTAAATCTATCTGGCCATTCATAAAAAAATCTTTGCCGTCTGCAAAACTTTGGATAGTAGGTAGATTTCCAACAAAAGAGATATTAGAATTTGCTTCTTCCTCAATTAAAGTTTCTTCGGAGATTGATGATATCAGAAAAGCTTACAATAAGGCGCATGTTTTGTTGGCGCCGATATACGGTCCGGGAGGAACACGATATAAGATATTAGAATCCATGGCTTCTGGAGTCCCTGTTGTTACTACGGCTACAGGCATAGAAGGTTTAAACTGTATTCATAACAGGGAGGTTTTAATTAAAGAAAAACCTCTTGATTTAGCCAAAGAAACAATTAAGTTATTAACAAATGAATCTTTGTATAATAAATTAGTACAAAACGGAAGAAAGCTAGTAGAAAATCAGTTTAATTGGAAAACAATAGCTTCATCACTCGATAGAATCTATAAAGAAGCTGCAACAACACTTTAATTTATGATGCTTTCAATCATAATTATTAATTTTAATACATATTACTATCTTAAGCGGTCTTTGGATTCCATTTATAGTACGGTTTCTAAATCTATTCCCTTTGAAATTATTGTTGTAGATAACGCTTCAAGTGATAATTCTATTTCTAGAATAAAGAAAGATTATCCTCATGTTAAACTTTTAGTAAATAAAAAAAATTTAGGATTTGCCAAAGCCAATAATCAAGCAATTAAAATTACGCGTGGAGATTTTATTTTATTCTTAAATCCCGATACTGTTGTTTATGATAATACCATTTATACAGTTTTGGAATTCCTTAAAAGGCATGAAAATGTTGGTATAGCTACTTGTAAGGTAGAATTACCGGGAGGAAAAATTGATGATGCGTGTCATCGTGGTTTTCCTACCCCATGGAATGCGTTATGTCAATTTACAGGACTTGCATCCTTATTTCCTAAAAGTTCTTTTTTTAACGGTTATCATTTAGGTTACCAAAAGTTAAATGAAATTCATGAAATAGACAGCTGTTCTGGTGCTTTTATGATGGTAAAAAAAAATATTGGTCAAAAAATTAGATGGTTTGATGAAGATTATTTTTGGTATGGGGAAGACTTAGATTTTTGCTACCGGTTAAAAAAATCTGGTTGGAAGATATTTTATATTCCTCAAGTAAAAATCTTACATTATAAAGGTATAGCAAGTGGTATAAAAGAGCATTCAAAAAAAATATCTTCTGCAGATAAAAAAACACAAATTTTGGCAACTAAGGCACGTTTTGAAGTGATGGAAATTTTTTATAAAAAACACTACGTAGGGAAATATCCATCCTGGTTAACAGCTCTTGTTTTACTGGGAATTAAGATTAAAAAAAAATTTAATTTAATTAGGTACATATAATGCAGATCGGGATTGATGCCAGACTATACAGTCAGACAGGAGTAGGTAGATATATAAAAAATCTTATTAGTGAGTTGGCTCTTCTTGATTCAGATAATAATTACACTGTTTATTTAGAAAAAAAAGATTATTCTCTATTTGAATTACCTAATAAAAATTGGAAAAAAAGAATGGTTAATATTAGATGGCACTCTTTAACGGAACAATTTTTAATGCCGAATATTTTTTTGAGAGATCAGTTGGATGTTATTCATTTACCCTATTTTAACGTACCAATCTTCTGTTTACAGAAGTATCTTCTGACGATACATGATTTGATCATTGATCATTTTGATACCGGTCGTGCTAGTACACATTTTTACCCATTTTACAAAGCTAAAAGAATAGGTTACAAAATATCACTTTCTTTAGGAATAAAAAGAGCAGGAGCGATTACTGCTATTTCTCAAACTACAAAAAAAGAGATTATAGACCATTACCGGATAAATCCTGAAAAAATAGTGGTGACATATGATGCTTTAGATAAATCTTTTCAAGAATTACTTCAAAAAAGAAGGGAAAAATCTATTTATAATTTTCCTTATATTCTTTATGTAGGTAATGCTTATCCGCATAAAAATCTTGAAAGACTCATACAGGCGTTTAAATTGATAAGAAAAAAAAAGGATGTAAAACTTATTTTTGTTGGTGAAGACAGCTATTTTTATCCAAGGCTTAAAAAATATGCTTCAAATGAGGGTTTTTCAGACGAGATTATCTTTTTTGGAGAAGCAGATAATAAATTATTAATTTCTCTATATACTTATGCTTCTTGTCTAGTTTTTCCTTCTCTTATGGAAGGATTTGGACTTCCTAACTTTGAAGCTGTGGCTTGTGGAGTTTTACCGGTTGTTTCTGACATACCGGTATTTCGGGAAATATGGGATGATAATTTAATATTTTTTAACCCTTTAGATTATAGAGATATAGCAGAGAAAATATTATGCGTTTTACATTTTTCGACTAGTGAATATTCCAGTAGATTACAAGTACTGAAAAATACATTGAATAAATTTAGTTGGAAAAAAACAGCTATTACTACTCTTAAACTTTATGAGCAGATTTTTAATAAAAAAAACATTTTATGAAAATTGCCATAATATATGATTGGATTAATAAATTTGGCGGAGCAGAAAGAATATTATTGGCACTTCATGAAATATGGCCTAGTGCTCCTTTGTATACTGCTGTTTATAATAAAGAAAAGACAAGTTGGGCAAGAATTTTTAAGGTAAATCCGTCGATTATTAATCGTATCGCAATTTTAAGAGATAAAAATGAATTGTTACCTTTAATTACTCCCTATATATTCGAATCTTTTAATCTAAATAATTTTGATGTTGTATTTTCAGTTACTTCGGCAGATGCAAAATCTATATTTGTTAAGCCGTCAACCTTACATATTTGTTACTGTTTGACTCCTACAAGATATATTTGGAGTGGATATAATGATTATCTCAATGAACCAGGAGTTGGAAGTTTAAATTTCTTTGCAAAATTTTTTATAAAATTTTTTTCTCATAGTCTTAGATCATGGGATTATATTTCTTCTTCACGTCCTGATTTTTATATTGCTATTTCAGAAACAGTAAGATCACGTATATCAGTATATTATAAAAAAGAGTCAAAGGTCGTATATCCTCCTGTGGATACAGACAAATTTGTACCATCTTCCAATAGTCTCTCCGATTTTTATTTGGTTGTTTCAAGATTAGTACCTTATAAAAGGCTGGATCATGTTATTTTTGCCTTCAATATTTTGGGTAGTAAACTTAAGATTATAGGGAACGGTATAGATAAGAAAAGATTGGTAAAAATTGCTAAGAAGAATATAGAATTTATTGATAGTAATTTGACAGACGAGAAACTTTGTTGGTATTATCAAAATTGTCGCGCTCTTATCTTTCCAGGAGAGGAAGATTTTGGTTTAGCGGCAGCAGAAGCTCAAGCCTGTGGAAAACCAGTGATAGGTTATAAAAATGGTGGAGTAAGCGAAATAGTGATTAATAGAAAGACTGGAGAGTTATACGAAGAAGCTAATACCGAAGCTCTTTTATCGGTATTAAAAAAATTTAGGCCAGAGAATTATTTAACCTCGATTTGTAGAGAAAATAGTAAAAGATTTGCGAAATCTATTTTTCAAAAAAATATAAAAAAATTAGTAAAAAATTATTGGGATAGGTGGAACAAAAAAATATGAAGGCAGTTATATTTGCTGGAGGTGTTGGTACAAGATTATGGCCACTTTCTAGAAGACACTCTCCTAAGCAATTTGAAAAAGTTATTGGAGACAAGTCAACTCTCGAGTTGGCCGTTGAAAGATTATTACCAGATTTTAACTGGGAAGATATCTATATTTCCACGAACAAAAATTATGTCTCTCAAGTAAAAAATTTAGTACCAAATATTTATGATGCTAATATTATTGGTGAACCGGAATTAAGAGACGTCGGTCCTGCAGTAGGACTTATTACGGCCATACTCACAACGAAGCATCCACACGAGCCTTTAGTTATTTTATGGAGCGATCATATTGTGAAGGAAGATGTATTTTTTAGGAATATTCTAAAATTATGTGCAAAAATCATTTCCTCTGATGGAAACAAAATTATCTTTATAAGTCAAAAACCTCGGTTTGCCAGTCAGAATTTGGGCTGGATAAAATTTGGCAATGTGAAGATGAAAAAAGACAACATAACTCTTTACGAGTTTAAAGGTTTTTATTATCATCCTGATCTTAATTTAGCGCAAAAATTTTATAAGGACGGTCATTACGGATGGAATGTAGGTTATTTTGTGACAACACCGTTGTTTTTGTGGAATTTATTCAAAAAATATCAGCCAGATTTGTATCGGATGCTTGAGGAAATTAAAAAAGCAGTAGGAACTCCAAAGTTCAATACTTTATTAAAGAGAATATATCCAAAATTACCAAAAATTTCTTTTGATAATGCTATTTTGGAAAAAATAACTGAAAATGAAGCACTAGTTATTTCTGAAAATTTAGGATGGAGCGATGTAGGCGCTTGGGAGGCTTTAAAAGAAGCCCTTCAATCTTCACCAGAACAAAATATTACCCACGGGAAGGTTTTAATTCAGGATTGTCGCGATACACTTTTATATAATTACACGAAACAAATGCTAGTAGCGATAGACTTAAATGGTTTTATGGTGATAAACACCAATGATGTAATATTGGTATGTCATAAGAATTCCGTTCCTAAAATAAAAAAATTGGTTCAAAACTTAGCAAATTCTAGAGATCAACACTTAGCATAACAAGCTATGAATATTTTTTATGGTGATAATTATGATCGTTTCTTGAAAAGAATGATTGATATTATTGGAGCGTTATTTCTTCTTATTCTTTTTTCTCCGATATGTGTAATTTTGGCCGTAATGATTAAGCTATCTTCTTCTGGTCCTATTTTTGCAGATACACCAGAAAGAGTTGGGAAGAAGGGAAAATTCTTTAAAATGTATAAATTTCGCTCAATGATAGAAAATGCACATATGCTTCTTCGGCAAGATCCCAAGATGAAATCTTTATACCAACAGTACAAAAAAAATAGTTATAAATTAAAAAGTGATCCACGGGTAACCCAATTAGGAAAATTTATGAGAAAACATTCACTCGATGAAATACCACAACTTATAAACGTATTGAAAGGCGAAATGAGTCTGGTTGGGCCACGAGCATATTATCCTGATGAATTAAGTAATCAGCAAAAAAAATATCCGCAAACGCGTTTATTAGTAAAAAAAGTACTATCTATTAAACCAGGGATAACAGGTTATTGGCAAGTTTCTGGAAGATCAGAAGTAAATTTTGACAAACGTATAGCTATGGATGCAGATTATGTTGATAAAAAATCTTTATGGTATGATATAAGAATATTACTTAAAACACCTTTTGCCATGATTACAGGTAGAGGTGCCGTTTAGTGTAAATATAATAATGTCAAGCGGTTTTCATAAAATTCATTTAGGTCAATTAAATTCTTCCAATATTAAAGAGATAAAAAGAAAAAAAAAGAAAATTGGAGCTATACCTAAATTTATAGGTTTAGGTTTACTCGTTTTGATTTGCGGTTTTTTAATTTTTGCTTTGGCGGTATTTATTCCGGGAAGAAATCTTTATTCTTCTGCTCAAAAAACCACCGTAATAGCAAAAGAAGCATATAGTTTTTTAAAAAATCAAGATCTTGAAGCTTCAAGATCTAAACTGAAAGAACTTGAAGAAAATCTTTTAGAAACGCAAAGACAGTCCACAAAATTATCTTGGTTAAAGTTCATTCCTCTAGTAGGAAATTATCAAAAAGATATGGAACATATGCTTAAAGGCAGCATAGCGGGTGTTCAAGCTATAGAGATAGCAGTGGATACAGTTAATCCATACGCTGATCTTTTAGGACTTAAAGGAAAGTCTACATTTGTAGCTGGAAGTGCTGATGAAAGAATAAAAATGGCGGTGGAAACATTAGATAAAATAACTCCTAATATAGATAAAATTGCTGATAAAATTGCTGTTTGTGAAGAGGAGTTAAACCAGATAGATCCTGAAAGGTATCCAGAAAAAATAGGCTCTTTAACTATACGCAGTCGTCTTAAGTCTGCAAAACAATTATTTTCCCAAACAGCTGAACTATTTATAGAAGCTCAACCATTTCTTAAAGAAGTCCCTGCGTTATTTGGAGTGAAAGAACCAAAGAGATACTTAATTCTTTTTCAAAACGACGCTGAACTTAGAGCTACCGGAGGATTTATTACAGCCTATGCAGTTTTTAAAATTGACAAGGGAAAAATGCAAGTAGAAAAAGCTGATGATATTTATAAACTAGATGAAGCAAAGAAAAAGAAATACCCCGCTCCTAGTGTTATTCTTAAATACCATAAAGATGTTAATACTCTTAATCTAAGGGATAATAATCTATCTCCTGATTTTTATATTTCTATGACGGATTTTGAAAAGATGTTGACCGAATCAGTGTCAGGGTTCCCTTCGTTTGATGGGATAATTGCAGTAGATACCCATGTTTTAGTAAGCGCAATAAAAATTCTTGGCGATTTCAATGTGTATGGGAGAACTTTTAGTGCAGAAATAGATAAAAGATGTGATTGTCCTAAAGCTGTATATGAACTTGAAGATTATTCCACAAAACCAGTAGCTTATGTGAGAGAAGATAGAAAAGATATAATTGGTGTTTTGCTTTATCAGATAATGCAGCGTGCGTTAGGAGTTTCTCCTTCAAAATACTGGGGAAAACTCTTTCAGACCTTTTTGGAAGAAGCACAGCAAAAACATGTTTTATTATATTTTCATGATCAAAATGCACAGAAAGGTATAGAATCTTTAAATTTTGGTGGAAGAATATTACCTTTTGAAGGAGATTATTTACACATTAATGATGTAAATTTTGCAGGTGCAAAATCAAATTTATTTGTTAAACATACGGTTAAACAAAACATTGAAATAGAAGAAGATGGATCTATAATCAAAACTTTGATACTTAATTATAAAAATCCTGCTCCTTTCAGTAATTGTAATTTGGAAGCTGGTCAACTTTGTTTGAACGGGATTCTTCGAAACTGGTTAAGAATTTATGTTCCCCAAGGTAGTAAGCTTATTGAGTTTACCGGCTCGGAAAAAGAAACAGTTACTTATGAAGAATTAGGAAAGACGGTTTTTGAGGGATTTATGACAGTTAAACCTCAAGGAGCTACCGAAGTGAGAATAAAATATAAATTGCCTAATAAAGTTAATAAAGGTTCATTGTATAAAATGTTAATTCAGAAACAGCCTGGTACTGATGGGTATGAATATGTAGTATCATATAAAAATAGAGAGATAGAAAAATTTACCCTGCAGATAGATAAGGAAATCTCCTTTAAGCTTTAGTGAATGTATAAATCATATAAGGCCACAGGTATCATTATTAAACGCATCAATTACAAAGAAGCAGATAAAATATTGGTAGTTTTTACTCGAGAATATGGGAAAATTAAAGTTTTAGCCAAGAGCATAAGAAAAATTACAAGTAGAAGAGCTCCGCAATTAGAACTTTTTAATTATGTTAAACTTAACCTGATACATAATAATTTTTTGGATGTAGTTTCTGAGGTAGAAACACAGGAGATTTTTCCATCTATTCGTAGTAATTTAAAGAAGATAGCCTATACTTATGAACTTGTTGAGTTAATAGATAGATTATGTCCAGAAAGAGAGGAATATCAGAAGATATTTGATTTATCTCTTTTGACATTAAAGAAGCTTGAAAATGGACATTGTAATATCATTAAGGAAATCACAGAAAATTTTATACATCGATTATTATGGGAATTGGGATATTTGCCTCGTAATCAAATATTAAAAAGCAATAATCTTGAAGTTTTTGTAGAAAATATTATCGAGAAAAGCATTAAAAGCAGAAGATTAATTAATAAAATTATGGTAGAATGATTGCTATCTATGGATTTGATGGAAAAAATTGTTAGTCTTGCTAAACGTAGAGGATTTATTTTTCCTACAAGTGAAATTTATGGAGGTGTTTCTTCAATATATGATTATGGACATTATGGTGTGCTACTTAAAAATAATATTAAACAATTATGGTGGAATGATAATGTTTTAAAAAGAGAAGATATATTAGGGTTGGATAGTGCGGTAATACTTCATCCTAAAGTATGGGAGGCTTCAGGACATCTTTCTTCATTTACAGATCCTCTTATAGAATGCAAGTCCTGCCATCAAAGATTTCGGGCGGATCATCTTTATGAAGGGAAATTTGGTGAGGTAAAAACTATTGATGGAAAACCAAGATGTGTATTTTGTGGTGGTGAATTGACGGAAGAAAAAAAATTTAATCTGATGTTTAAGACTTTTGTTGGTCCTGTAGAAGACAATACTTCCGTTGTTTATCTTCGTCCTGAAACTGCACAAGGTATTTTTGTAGATTTTAAATTAATTAATACCGTATATAGGAAAAAATTACCTTTCGGAATAGCCCAGATAGGAAAGGCATTTAGGAATGAAATAACGCCAGGAAATTTTACTTTCAGGATGCGTGAGTTTGAACAGATGGAAATAGAATTTTTCGTATCTCCTGGAAGTGACGAGAAATGGCATGAATATTGGTTAACAGAAAGACTTACATGGTATAAAAAAAATGGTATTAAAGAAAGTAAACTTAGGCTTCGTCGACATGAAAAAAATGAATTGTCTCATTACTCAAAAGCAACATTTGATATAGAATACCTTTTTCCTTGGGGTTGGGGAGAACTTGAAGGAATTGCAAATAGGACTGACTTTGATCTTAAGCAACACCAAAAATATTCTGGTAAAGATATGACCTACTTTGATGAAGAAAATAAAAAATCCTATATTCCTTATGTAATAGAACCTTCAGCAGGTGCTGATAGGGCTACTTTAGCTTTTTTGCTAGACGCATATGAGGAGGATGGTAAAAGAGTAGTACTTAAATTAAATCCAAGACTTGCGCCGGTAAAAATAGCGGTTTTTCCTTTAATTGCTAATAAAGAGGAAATTGTTACTTATGCAAGGAAAATATATGAAAAATTAAAACAGAATTTTATCACTGTTTGGGACGATAGGGGTAATATTGGAAAAAGATATTATGCTCAAGATGAGATTGGTACGCCCTGGTGTATTACAGTTGATTATGATACTATGAAAAATAGTACTGTAACTGTAAGAGATAGAAATAGCACAAAACAAGAAAGAATTAAAGTGACTAATCTTAATTCTTATTTTGAAAAGAAATTATATTTGAATTAGTTTATATGTTTAAAAAAATAATTATTGTTTTATCAGTAATAATATTTTTAATTGGAGTAATGATTTTATTGAAATCAAAGTTTCAATCGCAAGATAAAGAGGATTTAGAAGAGTTTACTCCAAGTCCCACCGTGGTTTTGCCAACCATTTCAGAGAATATAATCGTTGAGTTGATTCCTGCTTTTAATAAACAATCAGTTGCTCTTAAAATAAGAGGTTTGACGCCAGATATAGAATCAATAGAGTATGAATTGACATATACAACTGGGGCAGGATTACCTAGAGGCGTACTAGGGAAAATTTCTCTTCAAGGAGAAAAAGAAATAACACGAAATGATATAGTTCTTGGTACCTGTAGCAGTGGGAAATGTGTGTATGATGCAGGTGTGACGAAAGTAGATTTATCATTAAAATTTAACACGAATAAAGGTAGCAGTATATACCAGAAATCTTACACATTATAAATAATAAATAATAAATAATAAAACATGATTTATATCAGTTTATCTGATTTTTCTGTTGAGATAATTCAAACAAAGAAAAAGCTTTGGGGAGGCGAAAAAATAATAGCTAGCGTAAGAAGAGAAATGCCAGAAGGTCTAGTTACAAATGGTTTGATAGCTGATGTTGAGAAATTTACTATCTATCTAAGAGACATTTTAAGTTCTGCCTATCCGAATGCTATTGAGGATAAAAATATTGCCATATCTATATCTGATAGCCAAGTAATACATGGGCGGTTTTTAATTGAAACAGGAGAAAAAAATCTTGACGTAACTAAATTAATAATTAATGAAGCAAAAAAAATATTACCGGAGGAAGCAATAAACTTTGAACATTTTTATAAAACTATCAAAATATCACAAAATTCGCAAGAAATTTTATATACAGCCATTTCAAGAAATACCATTATTCACTTCGCCAAAATTTTAGAATCAATAGGTGCAGAAATAAATTTTCTTTCTAGTAAAACTTTTTCTTTATTTGAATTATTTAAAGAATTTATTGGCAAAGATGATTTTCTTATTTATTGCGATCTAGACAAAAAAATAGAATATTATTGTTACGACCAATATGGTCCAACAGCATATTTTGATAAAAAGTTTAATTCTAAAAGTTTCATAACAGATACAAAAGAAATTATTGATAAATTAAAAGAAGAGAAAAAGATTAAAGTAACAAAAATTATTTTGGGAGGACTTGGTTCTCTTGAGATTCATGCTAATGAGATCTATGAAAGTTATAGTATACCAACAATAAAAATTGGAGAAATAATAGACAAAATACTTATAAGGCACAAAATTAAGTTTGACCCTGGAGGTACTTCTAGCATGCTGTTCACAGGAGTTATAGGCTTATTTCTTCTGGGTAAAAATAAGACAGCTCCAAATTTTGCTAGAGATATTGAGATAATCAAAAAAGATCAATCGGAAATCTTAAGTTCTTCTCCGTTAGAGTTGGAGAAAGATGCAAAGAAAACTGAAGAAAAAGTAACAAAGCCTGTTAAGAAAGAAAATATAGATGAAATAGAACAAATGACTGTGGCTGAAAAAACTTTTTTTACTCCTACAAATGATCTTATAAAAGAAAAAGAAAGCGTTATTTTTAGTTTTTTAAAAAGCAAACTGTTTATTATTTTAGTATCCGGACTTTTAATTTTTGGATTAATTTGGGGTGTGATTTTAATCACAGGTAAAAATAACTCTAATTTTACTTTACCTTTTATTAGTAGTCCTTCACCCACACCTCTACTTCCCACTTTAACGCCTACCGTTAGTCCTACTCCAACTATTGATCCTAATTTAAAGAGAGATGGTATAAAAATTTCTGTACAAAATGGAACAGAGAAAACTGGTTATGCAAAGGAGACAGCTTCTTACCTTGAAGAAAAAGGTTATAAAAATGTAGCCAAGGGAAATGCTGATAAAAATGATTACGAAGAAACAGTAATAAAGATTAAAGATGCATCCAGAAAATATTTGCCACTTTTATTATTAGATCTTAAGGATAAATTAACTATTTCTAAAACTGAATCTTTAGAAAATGATAATAAATACGACGTAATAATAATCCTCGGTAATAAATAATTTGGATCAAGACTACTGATATTTCTTCGTTAAAAAAGATCTCTTTTGAGCTTTTCCCAAACATATTTTGCAAAGAATTAGATCTTGACAAGCGATTGAAATAGTATCATTATGGAATTAAAAGGCACAATTTGGTGATATATGTTGATATTTGTAGTTTAATATTATGTTTCTTGGTACTTTTACACCCAACTTGATGGAAAGAGGGAGAATAGCTTTGCCTAAGAAGATAAGAGAAGAATTAACAGGTGGTAGATTAATATTAACTATAGGGTTTGAAAAATGTATTTTTGGATTTACAGACAAAATTTGGGAAGAGATAACAAAATCAGAACTTGAAAGGCCTTTATTTTCCGATCAGGTAGGTCGAGACCTACGTCGTAAGATGTGCGCAGAAGCAGTCAAAATAGAACTTGATTCACAAGGTAGATTTATTATTCCACAAACTATGATGGACTATGCTGGTATAAGTGATAAAGTCGTAGTAATTGGAGCAGGAGATCATTTTGAAATCTGGAATCAAAAACAATGGGAAGAGTACCGGAATAAATTAGCGGAAATTTAAAATCACACTGCCTATGATTTTAAATGATGGTTTCCATAAACCGGTACTTTTACCACAAGTATTGGATGGATTAAAGGTAGAACTTAATAAAAAATATATAGACGCAACTTTAGGTGGAGGAAGTTATGCATATTCGATTCTTAAAAAAGGGGGTGTAGTTTTAGGAATCGATAGAGATATAGCAGCAATTAATTTTGTAAGATCTTATTTAAAACAACATGATCTTAAGAATAAGTTAAACAGAAAAATAATAATTGAACATGGTAATTTTGCAGATTTAGAAAAGATTGCTAAGAAGAATAACTTTGATAAAGTATCTGGTATAGTTTTTGATTTAGGTTTATCTAACTATCAGATAAAAATTTCAGGAAGAGGATTTACTTTTCAAAAAAATGAGCTGTTAGACATGAGAATGGATGGAAGAGGAAAAATTAGCGCGTTAAATATTATTAATAATTTTTCAAGAGAGGAGTTATATGAAATATTTAGTAAATATGCTGAGGAACTCAATTCTCGGCCAATTGCTGATGCTATTTTTAGCGCCCGTACCTTGAAAGGACCTATTAAAACTACAGGACAGTTGGTTGAGATAATTGAGAAAGCTGTTGGTAAGAATAAATACCGATTGAAGACAATAGCCAGAATATTTCAAGCATTAAGAATTGTAACAAACGAGGAAATTTCTAATTTGAAACTTGGTTTAGAACAAGCTTATGATTTACTTGCAAAAAATGGTCGTTTAGTAGTAGTGAGTTATCATTCCTTAGAGGATAGAATTGTAAAGTTATTTTTCGAAAAGAGTGAAGCAAATAATAAGATGGTGATAGTTACAAGACAACCTATAAAGGCGGATTTTATGGAAATAAAGAATAATCCAAGTTCTAGATCAGCTAAATTACGTATAGCAGAAAAAATTTATGGGAAATAATAAAATTAATTTAAATATTATCTTAATTGCTTTAGTAATAATATTGGCAATATTTCAAGTGTTACTATTGAATAGATATTCTACTATTGGTGATAAATTATCTAATTTATCTGTTTCAATAGAGGAGATCGAAAAAGATAATGATCGTCTAAGCCAAAAAATCGCCTCTGCTTCTTCAATGCAAACTATTTTAGTAAAAGCAAAAGAAATAGGTTTAATTTCAGTTAATAATTCAATCTCTTTAAACTCTTCTTCTAAAATAGCTAAGAAACCTGATTTATCGCTTTAATATGGATAAACGGATAAATTTTATATCCGGACTATTCCTTTTTTTATTTATTTTAATAATTTATCGTTTATTTTATTGGCAAGTTTTATCTTTCGAACATTTAGGAAGTTTAGCCGAAAAACAAAGGTCAGTAATTTCTTCGATTCCTGCTTTAAGAGGTAAGATTTTTTCTTCTGATGGAAATCCTTTGGTATTAAATCAACGGGCTTTTAGTATAATTCTTCAACCTCAAAAGATCCAAAATAAAGATATGGCTTACTTTATTCTTTCAAAAGAATTAAACATATCTGTATCTTCAATATCAGGAAAATTGATAAATAATCAAGCTTTATGGATTCCTATAGCTGATAGAGTTGATGAGAGTATTGTAGAAAAGATAAAAAAACATAAGTTAAAGGGAGTAGAATTTCTAGAGGGTACAAAAAGATATTATCCTGAAGGATCAATGGCGGCACATCTTTTGGGATTTGTTGGAAAAAATACGAAGGGAGAAGATCAAGGTTACTTTGGTATTGAGGGATATTATGATGAACAGTTAAGAGGTAGAAATGGTATCTTACGCGAAGAAACAGATGCAAAAGGCAACCCAATTTTTACAGGTAAAAGAGAAAGTATACAAGTGGAAAACGGAAGGGATTTGTATCTCTATCTTGACAAAACAGTGCAGTTTATTGTTGAAACTAGATTAAAGCAAGGAATTGAAAAATATAAAGCAAAAGGAGGCACAATAATTGTTCTCGATCCTTATACAGGTGGCATTATTGCGGGAGCATCATTTCCTTCATATTCTCAGGAAGAATATTTTAAATTTCCTTCCGAGTATTATAAAAACCCTATGGTATCATTTTCTTATGAGCCAGGTTCAACTTTTAAAGTTTTAGTTATGGCTGCTGCTTTGAACGAAGGTAAATTAACGCTTAATGACAAATGTAGTGAAGACGGACCTCTAAAGATAGGAGAGTATAATATAAAAACCTGGAACCAGAAATATCACGGAGAAATTTCTCTTACGCAAGTACTAGAATATTCTTCTAATGTCTGTATGGTATTTGTACAGAAACATCTAGAAAAAGATGTATTTCTTCGCTATTTGAGTGACTTTGGTTTAGGTCACTCAACAGGGGTAGATTTAGAAGACGAAACATATCCTGAAATGAGGGCAAAAAATAAATGGTATGAGATTGATTATGCTACAGCCTCATTTGGTCAAGGGATAGCTGTGACTCCTTTACAAATGGTACGGGCGGTAGCAGCAATAGCTAATGGAGGAAAACTTATGATACCGATGGTTGTAAAAACTATAGGTTTTACCGACGGGAAAAAAGTTGAGATCCGGCCGAAGGTAGAAAAAATAATTTTAAAACCTGAGATTGCACGTGTGGTAACAGAAATGATGGTTTCTGCTGTTGATAACGGAGAAGTACGCTATGCAAAACCTAACGGTTATAGGGTAGCAGGTAAGACTGGAACAGCACAGATACCAATTTCAGGACATTATGATACAGAAAAAACAATTGCTTCATTTGTTGGTTTTGCTCCAGCAGATTCAGCTAAATTTGTAATGCTAGTAACTTTAAGAGAGCCTAGCGTTTCCCCTTGGGGATCAGAAACGGCTGCCCCAATTTTTTTTGATATTGCCAGAGACTTATTTTCTTATTATCATATTTCTCCTTCCGAATAAATTCTGCTATAATCTATTTTTACATAGCATGATAAGATGCTTTAAAAACCTTTTTCACTATTTGAATGCTTTACTTGCAGCTTCTTACTACAGATATCCAGGAAGAAAGATGACCGTAATTGGAATTACTGGTACTTCTGGTAAGACAAGTACTGTGCATTTACTATACGAGATTCTTAAAACCGCAGGGAAAAGAGTTTCTATGATATCAACTGTTCATGCAGTTATAAATGGGGAGAAATATGATACTGGTTTTCATGTAACTACGCCGTCTCCATGGCAGTTGCAGAAGTTTATGAAAAAGGCAGCAAATGGAAACAGTGAATATTTTATTCTTGAGGTAACTTCACACGGTCTTGATCAATATAGGGTATTTGGTGCGTCAATAGATCTAGGCGTTATAACCAATATTACACATGAACATTTTGATTATCATGGTTCTTTAGAATCATATAGAGAAGCAAAGGCAAAAATATTACAAGGAGTAGAATACGCCGTATTAAACAGTGACGATAAAAACTTTTCTTACCTAAAGAAAAAAGTAGAGAAAAAAATAATAAGTTTTGCTATAAATAACAAAGCAGATTATAAACCCTCAAATTTTATTTTGAGACCTAAAATTCCTGGAAAGTTCAATATTTACAATTGTTTAGCTGCTGCTTCGGTAGCACAGATTCTAAAAATAAATAGAAAAATTATAGAAAAGACAATTTCAGAATTTAAGGGAATAAAGGGAAGGATGGAATTGGTGGAAAATAATAAAGGTTTTAAAATAATTGTCGATTTTGCCCACAAGCCTGATGCTTTAGAACAGGTTTTAAAAACAGCAAGAACTTTTACGGAGAGAAAATTAATAGTTATGTTTGGCTGTGCAGGTCTTCGGGATAGATTAAAAAGGTCAATAATGGGTGAGATTGCAGGTAAGTTTGCAGATTATGCGGTGTTGACGGCAGAAGATCCAAGAACAGAAGATGTAAGGAGTATTACAGAAGAAATAGCCCAAGGATGCTTAAAGGCTAAAATGTTTGAACAAACAAGAAAAAATAATGGCAAATTTGATAATCAAAAAAAATATTTTTGGCGGATACCAGACCGTCAGGAAGCAATAAATTTTATTATAAAAAAACTGGCACAGAGAGGTGACGTCTTATTATTTTGTGGTAAAGGACATGAACAATCTATGTGTTATGGGTATAAAGAATATCCATGGGATGAGAGAAAAGCAATAGAAAAGGCGCTTTATGGTACAGTCAAAACTTTTGCTTAAGTTTCCTAAAATTAAACATTATTTCTTTGATAAAAATGATTCTTTAGTTAGTAAAGATTATTTATATATTATTAAAAATTGTGTATTTCCAGAGCAAAGGCATACAAACAAAATAGTTTTTATTCATGGAAAAAGAAAAAAATACTTAAACTGTGATGGTTTAATTACAGATAAAAATTTATTTCTAGGAGTAAAAACCGCAGATTGCTTGCCGATTTTGTTTTATGAACCAGTCAGAAACATCATAGCCGCTGTACACGCAGGATGGCGAGGTTTACTAAAAGGTATAGTAGATAATGCAATTAGATTAATTCAAGAAAAGGGTGGAAATAATAAAGAGATTATAGCAGTAATCGGTCCGCATATAGATTTGTATTGCTATAGAGTTAATTATGAAAGAGTTTTGCAATTTAGGAAAAAATTTAATTTTCATGCAGAGATATATAAACAAGGAGAATGGTATTTGGATTTAGCAAAAATTGCGATAAATATCATGGTTAAATTTGGAATAAATAATGATAATATCGAAATTTTTAGAAAAGAGTGTACTTATTGTAATTTACGTTATCCTTCTTACAGAAGAGAAGGGAATACTACTAATAGACTCTTAAGCGTAATAGGAATAAGATGAAGATGAGAAAAAAACATATTTATTTAATAGGCATCAAAGGTGTAGCCATGACTGCTTTAGCAGTTTATTTTATCCAGAGAGGTTTTGAAGTGTCTGGTTCGGACGTAAATGACGAGTTTTTGACTGATAAGATTCTAGCGGATTTTCATATTCCTGTAAAAAGAGGGTTTAATAGTAAAAATATTGATCGTAAATATGATTTTGTGATAGTGACAGGTGCTCATGGCGGCATGACTAATCCCGAAGCTGTTTATGCCAAAAAATTGGGTATTCCTACATATATGCATGGAGAGTTTTTAGGTAAATTAGTTAAAGAGAAAGATGGGATAGCCGTTGCGGGGTGTCATGGTAAAACTACTACTTCGGCGGTAATAGCTTCTCTTTTAACTCACGCTGGTTTTGCCCCCTCATATATTATAGGTACAGCAAGCATCAATGATTTGGGTCCGGCCGGACATTTCGGTTCGGGAAAATATTTTATTGCTGAAGCGGACGAGTATATGACTTGTCCTATGACATGTAAAAAGCCACGGTTTTTATGGCAAAGACCTAAATTATTGGTTATTACTAACATAGAATATGATCATCCTGATGCTTATGTTGATATTGATGCGGTAAAAATCGCTTTTTTAGAATTTTGCAGTAATTTACCAGATGATGGATTACTTATAGCTTGTGTAGATAATAGAAATATAACAGAAATATTACCTGCTGTAAGAAAACAAGTAATTACTTACGGTTTTTCACCAAAAGCAGATTATAGAATCGAGAGGTTTTATTTTGGAGAAGGTAGAAGTTTCATGAAAATAAGCTATAGAGGAATGAGTTTGGGTGAATATATGATAGCTATTCCAGGCAAACATAATCTATTAAATGTTTTAGGAGCATGTATAGCGGTGAACTTAGTCGGTGTAGATTGGAATAAAATAAAGGAAAATATAAAGTTATTTACTGGTACTAAGAGAAGGTTTGAGAAGATAAGTGAATACAATGGTATTGCACTTTATGATGATTATGCACATCATCCTACGGAAATTATGGCGACGATTGCTGGTGCTCGTGCTTGGTTTCAAAAAAGGAGAATAATTGTGATATTTCAACCACATACTTATTCACGTACTAGATCATTGCTTAAGGAATTTGGTAAGGCTTTTGGCGAGGCAGATACTGTGTTAATAACCGATATATATCCATCAGCAAGAGAAGTTTTTGATCCTAATATTTCATCTAAGATGTTAGAAATAGAAGCAAACAAAAATAAAAAAAATACATATTATTTATCCAATAAAAAAGCTGCTTTTCATTTTTTAAAAGAAAAATTAAAGCCAAATGATATAGTTATAACTATGGGGGCAGGTGATATTTATACTTGGCATAATGATTTAATAAAATTGATCAAAAGTTATGGATAAAAGATATAAAAAATTAATTGAAGTGCTCGGTGAGAATAAAGTTCAATTGAATGAACCGCTTGATAAATATTCAAGTTTTCATATAGGAGGTCCTGCAGACATTTTTTATAGAGCGAAAACCTGTAGCGATCTTATAAAAGCATTTACCAATGCAAAGCGGTTTAAAATACCAGTTATCGTAATTAGTGGCGGCACTAATTTGCTTATTAGCGACAATGGATATAGAGGTTTACTGATTAAAAATGAAACAAATAACATAAAATTAGCTGGATTTATTGGTGGAAAGAAAGAAAAGACTACAGAGATTCATACAGTTTTATTGGAAGTAGAGAGTGGAGTTAGTATAAACAGATTGGTAAGATTTACCTTAGATCAGGGATTGGCTGGTCTTGAGGCTTTTTTGGGCCAACCGGGAAGTGTAGGGGGGGCTGTTTGGAATAATGCTCACAATATGAAAATGGGTAAATTTTTTGGTGATAAAATAACTAGCGCAAAAATATTACAACCATCAGGTAAAGTGGTTGAAGTAACTAAAAATTACTTTAAATTTGGTTATGATCAAAGTATCATACAGAAAACTGGCGATATAGTTTTGACAGTAAGAATAAAACTAAATACTGGAAAAAAAGACATTTTATGGAAAAAAGCACAGGAAGCTTTTGAATATAGACAAAAGACACAGCCAACAGGGGTTTTTTCTTCAGGCTGTATATTCAAAAATATTAAAAAAAGTACCGCTGTGAGATTGGCTACCCCTAATTATACTTGCTCAGCAGGTTTTTTGCTTGATAGAGCGGGTTTAAAAGGTTTTCAAATAGGAAATGCCTATTTTTCTAAAAATCATGCTAATTTTATTATTAATAATGGCAAAGCTAAGGCGCAAGATGTTTTTAATCTAATAAAATTAGCGAAAAAAAGAATTAAAAAAGATTATCAAGTTGATTTAGAAGAAGAAATTGTTTTTATTGGTGAATTTTAACTATGGATAAATTTATTATTAATGGAGGGGTAAAACTCAAAGGAGAAGTAAAGGTGAGTGGGGCAAAAAATGTAGCCATGAAGGTGCTTTTGGCAGGAATCCTTACTGATAAAACTATCACAATAAGAAATGTTCCATTAATCTCTTCAGTCTACGGCACCGCTGAAATCGTGAAAAATCTCGGCGTTAAAGTAAAAATAAATAATGATCATACATTAATAATAAAAGGAAATAGTATTAAAAATTACATGGTGCCTTTAGAACTAGGAGGTTTGTATCGTACGGCTACCATGGTAATGGGTCCTTTGGTGGCGCGTTTTGGAAAGGCAGTAGTACCTAACCCTGGTGGTTGTCGTCTAGGAAAGCGACCTATTGATAGACATATAGATGGACTACGTTCAATGGGTGTAAAAATTGTTCAAAAAGATGGTTATTTTTCCGCAGAATGTCCGCGTCTTCATGGAATAAAATATAAATTTAAGAGTAATTCTCATACAGGTACAGAAACGCTTTTATTGGCTGCTGTTTTAGCAGAAGGAGAAACCGTATTAGAAAATGCCGCTGAAGAACCAGAAGTTGATGACCTTATAAAGCTACTTAATATGATGGGAGCGAAGATATGTAGGAAAGAAAATAGAAAAATTATTATTAAAGGAGTAAAAAAACTTGAAGGAGCAGAGTTAACTGTAATGCCGGATCGTAATGAAGTCGTGACTTTTGCAGTAGCAGCAATTGCTTCAGGAGGAGACATAATAATAGATGGCACCCAGCGGCAATATCTTAAGGCGTTTCTAGAAAAACTTGATCAAGCAAATGCTTTTTGGGAGCCTATTTCTGAAAGAAAAACTAGGTTTTATTCAAAAAATAAATTACAGGCGACAGATGTGGTAACACGTATTTATCCAGGATTTATGACTGATTGGCAGGCGCCTTGGGCTATTTTAATGACTCAAGCAGATGGAGTTTCTTCTATTCATGAAACTATTTTTGAGGATAGATTTGGTTATGTCTCAGAAATAGAAAAGATGGGAGCAAAAGTATCATTTTATGATCCTAAAATTAGTAAGCCGGAAAAATATTACAACTTTAATTGGTATGATAGAAAAGATAATTATCATCATGCAATTAAAATTTCTGGGCCAACTAAGCTACATAATGCAGTGTTAAATGTTACAGATTTACGTGCTGGAGCGACATTAGTTATCGGTGCAATAGTTGCGAAAGGAGAAAGTATCATTCATGGCGTAGAACATATAGATCGAGGTTATGAAAAATTGGAAGAAAGATTAAGAAAATTGGGCGCAAATATAAGACGTGTTAGATTATAATATTACAATATGAAAGATATTTATGTTCTTATTTTAGCAGGAGGAGATTCATCACGTATTTGGCCAATAAAGGATAAACTTTTTATTAATTTTTTTGATAAACCACTTGTATATTATTCTATCGCCCAATTAATAAGGTTTGGATTTAATAATTTCATAATTGTTGTTAATAACGAAAATAAGTCCAAATTTGAAAAGTTGATAAACTTATTTCCTAATGTTTCTTTTTTGTTAGTTTTACAGAATAAAACAAAAGGAATGGCTGGAGCAGTTTTATCTGCTAAAAAATTTATAAAGAGAAAGAGACTCTTAATAATCGGACCATCTGATATTTATGAGGATACCGTTTTTATAAATTTTATGAATTTAATTAAAAATAATCCTGATGGGATTTTAGTAGGAACTAAAGTAGATAAATATTTCCCCGGAGGTTATCTTACCATTGATCAAGACAGAGTTATTAAAATTACAGAAAAACCAAAAGAAGATTCTTCTCCTAGTAATATAGTGAATTTTGTTTTTCATTATTTAAAAAATTCTGATTTATTGATTCAGTCATTAGAAAAACTAAATTCTAATACAGATGATCTTTACGAAAAGGCGTTGACTTATCTTATCGAGAAAGGTATGAATATAAAATATCTTCCTTACAATGGATACTGGGGATATCTAAAATATCCTTGGCATATTTTATCTCTTACATCTTTTTTTCTCGGAAAAATTAAAAACAAAAAATTAGAGAAAACTTTCATAGCTAATTCAGCCGTAATAGAAGGTAAAGTGTTAATAGAAAATAACGTTAAAATTATGGAAAATGTAAAGATAATAGGACCAGTTTATATAGGTAGCGGAACTATAATAGGACAAAATTGTCTTATTAGAGAATCCATGATTGGTAAAAATTGCGTAATTGGCTATGCCACAGAAGTAGCGAGAAGTTATATAGGAAATAATTGCGGATTTCATCATAATTACATAGGGGACAGTGTAATCTCTGATAATGTAAATATGGGTGCTTCTGCGGTTACCGCAAATTTTCGTTTTGATGAAAAGCCTATTTTATCTTTAATACAAAACAGGATGGTTAATACAGAAAGAGTTAAATTAGGAGCAATAATCGGAAGCAATGTTCGTATAGGTGTTAATGCGTCTCTTATGCCTGGAATAAAAATAGGTGAAAAATCATTTGTAGGTCCATCTGTAGTTCTAGATAAAGATTTATTAGAAAGAAAATATTGTATGCTTAAAAGTAATAATTATATTGTAAAAGAAAACAAGGCATAAAATATTTATGTGTGGAATTTTTGGTTATATCGGTAAAAGCAATAAAGCAAAAGATATAGTTCTTTCTGGTATAAGAAGCTTAGAATACCGTGGTTATGATTCATGGGGGATAGGGATAATGGGTTTAAAATCTAAAATAGTAATAAAAAAACAAGCAGGGAAAATTGGAAATAAAGCAATAAAAGGATTACCTAATAGTAATTTTGCCCTTGGACATACACGTTGGGCAACTCATGGAGGAGTAACAGATTATAATGCACATCCGCATTTGGATTGTAAATCGCAATTCGCTATAGTTCATAATGGCATAATAGAAAATTATGACAAGTTTAAGAAAGAATTATTAGTTAAAGGTCATAAATTTAAATCTGATACAGATACTGAAATAGCTGTTCATTTAATTGAGGACATATATAATTCTAAACTTAAGAGTAAGAGCTCCTCTCAAAATGAAAAAATTTTTATTGATTCTGTCAGAGAAGCTTTTAATAAATTTACCGGGCTCAATGCCATTATCGTTATGGATGCTTATACATCTTCATTTATTGCTGTAAAAAATGGCTCTCCATTAGTTTTAGGTAAAGGCACGGAGGAGAATTTTTTAGCTTCAGATGCCCACGCACTTTTACCATATACAAAGGATGTTTATTTTATAGAAGACAATGAATTAGTTTTTGTTTCTAAAGAAAAAATTACTTGTTACGATCTCTATAGCGGTAAAGTAAAAAATATAAAATTCACTAAACTTAATTGGAATCCGGAGATTACATCTAAAGGTAGATATAAACATTTTATGATTAAAGAAATACATGATCAGATTCAAATTATTGATAATATTACTCGTAATATTGGCAAACCGATTGATGAATTCGCTAGATTGATAAAAAATTCATACGGAACTTATTTATTAGGTTGTGGTACAGCAGCTTATGCTTGTTTGGCTGGTACTTATATTTTCTCAAAAATCGCTAAAAGACATATAAATTTTGCTGTGGGTAGTGAATTCGGTTACTCTTTAGATTTTTTAACGTCAAAAAGTTTAGTAATCGCCCTTTCACAATCAGGAGAAACAATTGATGTAATAGATGCGGTAAAAAAATCAAAAGAAAAAGGCGCAAAGGTAGGCGCGATGGTAAATGTTTTAGGCTCAACCTTATATAGGATTGCTGACTATAAGTTGCTTTTAGAGGCGGGAATTGAAAAAGCTGTAGTTTCAACAAAAGCTTTTACTGCAAAACTTGCTTATCTTATTTTGCTTGCATATATATTGGCAAATAATCGCAGAGAAGGGGAAAAAGTGCTCCAAAAGGCAATATTAGCACTACGGGAAGTGTTCAAAAAAAATAATATTGATAGAATAAAAAAATTGGCAGAATTTCTTTTCAATAAAGAGCATATTTATATAATAGGTAGAGGTTTATCTTATCCGATAGCTTTGGAGACAGCCTTAAAGATAAAAGAAGCATCGTATATACATGCGGAAGGTTTTGCGGCTGGTGAGCTTAAGCACGGTGTTATCGCTTTGATAGAGAAAGGTACTCCATGTATAGCTTTTTTACCTAATGATGAAACATATGGTGCAACTCTTGCTGGCACTATGGAAATGAAAGCAAGAGGAGGATATATCATAGGCGTATCATTTAAGCCTCATGAAATTTTTGATTACTATTTACCATACAGAGATTGTGGAATTGCTTCTGCAATTCCTTCTGTAACAATAGGACAATTGTTAGGATATCAATTGGCAGTTAAAAGACATATAGATCCAGATAAGCCTCGTAACCTTGCAAAATCTGTTACAGTTAAATAAATGAAAAAATACCCGATTTTAATACTGCACGGTTGGAATTTGTCAGGTAAAAAATTTAAGCCGCTAAAGGAAATTTTAGAAAAAAACGGTTACAGAGTACTATCTCCTGACCTACCAGGTTTTGGAGAAAATACTTTTTTATCAAAACCTTTAGTTCTAAATGATTATGTAAAATTTGTATATGATTATCTTAAAAGAAATAATATTAATAGGGTGATTTTGATAGGACATTCTTTTGGTGGACGAATAGCAATAAAATTTACATCAGATTATCAACAAAGGGTGAAATTTTTAATTCTTAGTGGTGTGCCGGGATTTGTACCTGTAAATAGGTTAAAAATTACGCTATTTTTTTTCATAAGTAAAATAGGCGGGATCATTTTTAAAATTCCGCCATTTATTTTTTTTCAGGAAATAGCTAGAAGATTTCTCTATAAGTTAGCTGGAACAAGAGATTATATGTATACAAAAGGAGAGCTAAGGATAACTTTTAAATCAATAATCAAGGAAGATTTAATCCAATACATGAAAAAAATAAAGGTAGGAACACTATTGATTTGGGGGCAGAAAGACAGAACAGTTCCTCTTTTTATAGCTAGAAAAATGGAGAAAGTGATAATAGGAGCAAAATTAATAATCATACCAAATGCTTTTCATAACTTACCATATGTTCAGCCAGAGAAATTTATGAAAGCAATAAAAGATTATATTTATACATAAGAAAAAAATGACTGAACAGATATTAGAATTGATAGCGTTTGTGTTATTCGGAATACATGTAATAAGGGTTACTTTTTTAGATGTATTTATCTGGCAGTTGAAAGAATACAGAATTGATAGGATATTAGCCTTCTTTTCCACGAACCAAGGGAAAAAATTCATTTTGAATCCACTAGTATTGATCAAATTATTTTTGCTAATTACTTCTATAGTATTTTATTGGCATGTTAGTCGAATGATTATTTTGGGAGTTTATATTACGGTTAATATTTTAGAGAATATTTTGATTTACAAAAGAGGTATTAAAAATTTTAAACTTCCGGTTTTTACCTTGAAGGCTACTCTTATAATAATTTTTTCTATCTTGATATTAATATTTTTTCTCATATTTTTCAGTATAGATAAGTCAGTATTTTTTCAAATCTTAGAGCGTTTAATACCTTTTATAATATTATTGGTTGTCCTTGTTATTAATTTATTTAGTTTTATTATAAAAAGATTGATTATTCGCAAGGCAAAAGAAATAATAAGTAGACAGAAAAATATAATTTCTATCGGTATTACTGGGAGCTTTGGCAAGACGACAACAAAATATTTTTTAAACACAATTCTCTCGAAAAAATTCAATGTACTGAGTACTGCAGGTAGTCATAATACCGAAATCGGAGTGGCAAAAAATATTATACAAAAACTTGCATTTAACACTGCAATTTTTATTGCAGAAATGGGTGCTTATAAGAAAGGAGAGATAGAGGCAATATGTAAATTGGTAAATCCTAAAATAGGAATAATTACAGGTATTAACGAGCAACACGCAGAATTATTTGGTTCAATTAGGGAAACTATGAAAACAAAATATGAATTAATAAAAAATTTAGCACCAAATGGTATTGCTATATTTAATATGAGAAATTATATGGTACAAGAATTAGTCAATTGGGCGATTAGCGATAGAAAAGATTTGATATTATGGGGTTATCAAAGATTAGATTCGGAGGAAAAACCAATAACAAAAAAGGGTATCACAAAAATGTTATACGCAAAAGATATTATTTCTAAAAAGAATAATTTATCATTTAAACTTATATACGATGATAGCGAAATCAAATGTCAAGCTAATCTGTTGGGCAAGCAAAGCGTAGATAGTATTTTACCTGGTGTAATGGTTGGTTTATATCTCGGTTTATCTATAAAAGAAATTTCTAGTTCTATAGCAAATTTAAAACCTCCACCAAATACAATGAGGTTTATACGATATTCACACAAAAGTTATTTGATAGATAATACATTTAATGCTAATCCTGATGGGGTAATGGCAATTCTTGAATATATGAAATTACAAAAAATCAAAAGAAAAATAATAGTTTTTACTCCTTTGATAGAACTAGGTAGATATGCTGAAGAAATACACAGAAATATTGGAAAAGAAACAGCACAAATTTGCGATCTTATTATCTTGACTAATGATAATTTTAAGCAAGCTTTTACACAGGGTACTAAATTGGTAGCAGACATTAAAGATAAAATATTTAATATAGGCCAGGATGATGCTTTGGTCAAAATGAAATTATTTTTAGATGAAGGAGCTATTGTTGCTTTTGTAGGTAAAGAATCAAAAAAACTATTAGAAAAAATAGAAAAAGTTAAACTATGTTAGATAGACCGATAACCTTGGCTATTTCACCGAATGTAGAAAAAGAGGATGTATTAGAAGCAATAAAAACAATTTTTCAACCGTGGCTTTGGCAAAAAGGTAAAGCTATAGATCAGGTTGAAAGATGGTTTAAAGAATATTTTGGAGTAAATAGGGTGTATCTTTTTAATAGCGGTAGATCTTCTTTATATACTCTTCTTAAATCATTAGGAATAGGTATAGGAGATGAGATATTAATACAAGCTTTTACTTGTGTAGCTGTACCTGATCCTATTATTTGGACAGGAGCAAAGCCTGTTTATGTGGATATTGATAAATCTTTAAATATAAATATTAAGGCTTTAGAAAAATTAATAAATAGAAAAACGAAGGCAATAATTGTTCAACACACGTTTGGTATTCCTGCAAAAATTGAAAAGATCAAATTAATTGCTCAAAAATATAATTTAATATTAATAGAAGACTGTGCGCATTCTTTAGGTGCTTTTTATAAAAATAAAAAAATAGGAACTTTTGGAGATTATTCTTTTTTTAGCTTTGGAAGAGATAAAATATTATCATCAGTTTTTGGAGGAGCTCTTATAGTTAATAAACGTAATAGTAAGTTGAACGATAAACTTGAATCTGCTTATAAAAAAATAGTTTACCCTAATTATTATTGGATATTTCAACAGTTATTACATCCCATAGCTACAGTGTTGGTTTTATATTTTTATAAATTTTTTTTGGGCAAATTATTATTAGTGATGCTCCAAAAAGCACGTTTACTATCAAAGCCTGTTTATAAAGAAGAATATTATGGTGGCAAGCCAGTTTTTTTTCCAGCAAGATACCCAAATGCTCTAGCAAAATTACTTTTAATTCAACTTAATAAATTACTCAAATATAACAACAAAAGAATCTATAATTCGCATTATTATTTCAATATGTTTAAAAATTG
>Ga0101944_10001013_pt1 | contig 67133 bp, 65 predicted proteins | sample DewCreD2012metaG_FD_75245 | JGI IMG/M metagenome (GOLD analysis project Ga0101944, IMG submission 75245) | Hot spring sediment bacterial and archeal communities from British Columbia, Canada, to study Microbial Dark Matter (Phase II) - Dewar... ... | reverse complement strand
CATTCTTTTAAGGGGCTTACTTTTTTTTGTCAAAAAAACATTATTGATTATCAGATATTTAAAAAGGAAAAATATCCCTTTTAAACTTTTACCGGACAACAGTGATTTATTAAAGAAAAACAACCAACAATTTTTCATTCGCGATGGTTTCGCGCAGCCATAATCGGCTTACTTATATACAATATTATTTACTGTTCAAATAATTTAAGCATGCGCTATTTTGTTGATCAGAAAAAGAAATATTTTTTAGCCGGGACACGATATGAGGTCGGATATTTTAAATGGTTTGGCCGCAACTATAATGAAACGACCTTTGCGTTTGAAGATATCACCCCATATCTCCGCAGTATCGGCATAACAGAGAATGACAAGGTTATTACACCGGCGGACGCAAGTTTTAATATCACATTATACCTGATGAATAATAAGGGCTGGACAGGGTTTGGCAATGGAATTGACAGCGAAGAAGAGATTCGTGATAAGATACGTCATGGGGCAAAATATCTTTTGATCAGTGACAGCACAATGCTTAACGCACCTTCCATCAAACCTTTTACCGGTACACCGGTAGGCCGCTGGAAGAATGTAAGAATATTCGCGCTTATACGGTGACAAAACAGCAAAGAGAAATTGTATTTAATCCTGCCGACAAATAGGATTATTTCCAATCGGCATAAATTATTCGATAAGATAATTCTTCACTTGCTGATACGCGGCCGGGTCTAAAAGATGATTCAAAAGCAATTCGTCTTTTCTTTTAATTCCGGCTACATTCTGCCGATAGCGGATAATGGCCTTTGCCTGGAAACTACTGATATATGGATGTTTCGAGAGGATAGAATAATCAGCAGTATTTACATTCAGGCGTTGAATATGCAATGTATCGGTAAAGATCAGATGAGCAAAACGGTTATAGATTGTATCATTCATGCCGTACACCTCGAGCAACTGACGCGTTGAAAAAAAACCACCCAGAAGATTACGGTAACGGATAATTCGCCGGGCAAGCACCGGGCCAATTCCGTTGAGTTTTACCAGTTGTGCCGAGTCGGCAGTATTAAGGTCGGTCATTCCCTGTTTATTTACTGTATCGAACTTAACCGGCTGTTCAAGGATAATATAATTTTCAATACGCGAATAAAACGCAGGAGACAGCCCGTAAATTTTTTTCAGATCTTCCTTTTTCCTGAACCTCCCGCCTTTACTCAAATAATTACGGATAACAACAGTCTGCTTCGGCGAAAGTCCGAGCATTTGCCATCCTTCATCGCTCAAATCATTCGGGTTAAACATAAACAACGTATCGCTACCGGAAACATCTGTTTTGGCGCTTTGAGCCGATGCCTTTTCTTTGGCGGGTATTACAGTAAGCATATCGCTATCACGAATAACTACAGATACGGGAATGGTATAAAATGAGAGACCGATGCGCACAAATGCAACCATCAGTAATATCGCCATTAGCGCAAGTAAACCTCTGCGTTCACTGCGTGAAAAAATAAAATATTCCTGCCAGGACACTGTACGGGTTAATAATCGTTCAAAGATATCATTCATTCGTTAACCAGATATAAATAATTCATTGTTTTTTTGATTTGGATCAAATCGTTATATAGTATTATTATTTTTTTTCATACTTTTGATTTTATTATAATCCAATAATTAAGTGGAAAAAACCGAGATCGCTGAGAAAAATTATATCCAGCTTTGCATGACGATGGTGGAAAAAAAGTTAGGATGGCCTGACAGCAATACCTGGCGTCATCGTGATTTTGTCAAACTCAGCGATATCATATCAGAAAAAACCAAGATACAGGTAAGCGTCACCACACTAAAACGTTTATGGGGAAAAGTAAGCTACGAAGGGAACGTAGGCCCAAACACTCTTGATGCCCTGTCTATTTTCACAGGTTATGAGGACTGGATGGATTTTAAAAGTAATAATCCGGTTAATCTCCAGCACATACCCGATCTTGCGCCCGTAATCAAGCGTCACTTTGGCTCTCCGGCCCGAATACTTGCCATTGCCGGTGGAATAGCAATTTTAGCGGGGAGTATATTCTGGCTCACCAAACTATTGCCAAAAATAGAAACCATATCCCGTGTACTCAATGTAAATGAGAAAGATTTCATCTTTGAATCAGAAAATCCCAAAGGGCCTGTACCTTTTGCGGTTAAGTTTAATTTTGATATTTCAAAAATTGATGCCGACAGTTTTTTTATCAGAGCCGGTGATAGTTTTAAAAAATTTCCAGTTACTAAGAAAAATAATTTCCTGACACGCATCTATTTTATTCCCGGCCCCAAATACGCTTTGCTAATAGCCAATGATCAGGAATTAAAAAAAATTCCACTATTCGCATACACCAATGGATGGATAGCCCTGGTATCGGCTATTAATCCTAATCTGCCCAAAGATATTATTCATCCCAGATATATCACCGGTGATTCGCTAATATCAAATAACCGGTTGTACGTTTCACCCCAAGAACTGGCAAAAAATCAGTTAAGTGTTTTATCTAATCCCTTTCATGTTAATTATTTTAATGTCAAGCATTTTAATGTTGATGGCAATAATTTCGCTTTACGAACACGAATTAAAAACAACGTACGTGAAGGCGGAGATGTGTGTCAGAAATCGAATGTCAGCATCATGTGTAACGAGGGTTATATCACTATTCCAATGATTAACCCGGGATGCATTGCACTGGCTAAAGTTTATATTGGGGATATATATATCAACGGATGGACAACAGACCTTAGCGCTTTTGCTAAAGATATGAATCAATGGCATGAATTATACATCAGGATAAAAGATAAAAACACCAAGATATTTATTGATGGTCAACCAGTTATTGAAAGAACCTTCACGAACAATATGGGCGAAATCCTCGGATTCAGATTTGAGTTTCAAGGGTGTGGATCAATAGATTACGTTAAACTTTACGATCATCACGAACAATTGGTGTACGAGGATGACTTTGGCGGTGCTGCTAATTAAACCTTTACACAGGTATTAACCTATTTATTTTTAAATCAATACATTAAATCGTTATTATATAGCCAACCAATTGATTTGTAAATTATTACTATTCACATTCCCCTAATTATAACCGGAAATACAGTCATTTTTGCTTTTTTTTGCTAAAATCCTGCTGAAAATCAGCTATCATCACTATTTTTGACCTATAATTCATTGGAAATGATTATTCACGGACTTGAACAACATTTAATAGACCAGTTTAAAGGAAAAACAGTATTGGTTAAATATGGAGGCAACGCTATGCTTAACAATGAGTTAAAGCGTTCGGTTGTTTCCGATATCTGCTATTTACATGATTTAGGAATTCATCCGGTGGTTGTACACGGTGGTGGCCCATTTATAAACGATATGTTAGAAAAAATGAATATCAAATCAGAGTTTATAGATGGACAACGTAAAACAACTCCCGAAGCGTTGATGTACATCGAAATGGTTTTAAAAGGAAAAGTAAACAGCGACCTGGTAGCGATAATCAACAGTTTTGGTAAACGTGCAGTCGGGCTATCGGGGAAAGACGGCAAAATGGCCACAGCAGTTAAACGCAATCATATACGGAAGATTAACGGCACAACCGAGAATATTGATCTTGAGCGCGTAGGAGATATAACATCGGTAACTACCGGACTCATCAACCTGCTGACTCAGGAGGGCTACATACCGGTTATCGCGAGCATAGCATCGGGAGACGACCACCTTGATTATAACATCAATGCCGATATGTTTGCAGGCCATTTAGCAGGTACACTTCAGGCCGAGGCCTATATAGCGATAACCGATGTTGACGGTTTGATGCAAAACCCCAAGGACAGCAGTACACTCATCCGCGAGATTAACAGCACAGAGGCAGAACAACTGCAAAAAACCATAGCCAGCGGCGGCATGATACCCAAAATGGATTCGTGCATAATCGCCCTGAACGGCGGAGTAAAAAACATCCGAATTATTAACGGCACAATCAAACACTCCATATTGCTCGAATTATTTACAACACAACGAATTGGAACCTTAATACGACCGGTATGACAACCAAAAACACTGCAAACAACCGACTGCTCGAACTGGATAAAAAATATTACCTTCCTGTTTTCAAGCGCCAGCCCTTAGCCATAAAACAAGGTAAAGGGGTTTATGTTACTGATTTTACCGGAAAAAAATATCTTGACAGTTTTGCCGGAATAGCGGTAAATATTCTGGGTCATAGTCATCCCAAACTGCTTGCTGCCATTGAGAAACAGATGACAAAAATAATTCATACCTCCAACTACTATGTAAACGAGAGTCAGGTTTTACTGGCCGAAAAGCTATGCAAACTATCGGGACTCAACCGCGCCTTCTTTTGCAACAGCGGCGCCGAAGCAGTTGAAGCCGCATTTAAAATAGCCCGCAAATATGCTCACAGCAAAGGAAAGGGCGGCAACATCATCTCGTTTGACAACTGCTTTCACGGACGTACACTGGCAACTATAGCTTCAGGAAAAAAGAAATACCAGGAAGGTTTTGAACCTATACCCGAGGGCTTTATCAAATCGGCGCTGAACGATACACGCCAGGTTGAAGTAAAAATCAATAAAGACACGGCAGCAGTTATCATCGAACTGATACAGGGCGAAGGCGGATTGCATGTGGTAGACAAGAACTTTTTAATGGATGTACGCAAACAGTGCGACCAGCATGATGCACTGCTGATCTTTGACGAGATACAAACAGGTATGGGTCGTACCGGCAAATTCTTTGCGTTCGAACATTATGGCGTTAAACCCGATATTATCACTATGGCTAAAGGTTTAGCCGGCGGATTACCTATAGGCGCTGTACTATGCAAACAAAAAGTAGCCGACACCATGGAATACGGTTCTCATGGGTCAACCTTTGGCGGAAATGCGCTGGTGACGGCTGCCGCACTGGCCACAATTGATATTATCGAAAAAGATAAAATACTGAAAAAGGTTGAGGAAACCTCAAAAATCGCATTCGATAAACTGAAATCTATAGCAAAAGAAGAAACACACATCCGCGAAGTGCGCGGCAAAGGACTTATGATTGGCATTGAACTTACCTTTGACGGACAGGAAGTAGTAAATAAAATGCTCAAACGTGGCGTACTGGCCAATTGCACAGCCGACCGCGTGATACGACTTGTGCCACCGTTAATCATTACAAAATCCGAAATGATGACCATCATCAAAGCATTTTACGATTCGTTGAAAGAAGTTAAAAAACATGACAAAAATTAATATTGCAGTAGCCGGCGCCACCGGATTTACCGGCAGCGAACTGGTACGCCTGTTGCTTCATCATCCATCAGTGAACCTATGCTGCATTACCTCGGCCTCCAAACCGGGAGAAATGTTTTCAACCATCCATCCCCAGTTTAAAACCATTGCGGATATGATACTGGAACCCATGGAGAACCTCGACAGCCATCAACCGGATATCGTATTCCTTGCATTGCCACACGGCGTTTCGATGGACTTTGTAAGAAATAACCTGAAGAAAAAATATAAAATTATTGATCTGTCGGCCGACTTCCGGCTGTCATCAGCAGAAGTATACCGGCAATGGTATAATCATGATCATTCGTGCCCGGATGGTCTGCAATCAGCAGTATACGGACTCCCGGAGTTTTTCAAAGATGAGATCCGTACGGCACGGCTCATCGCTAATCCCGGCTGCTATGTTACATCGGCTTTGCTGGCTCTGGCACCTCTGATAAAAAACAAATTAGTGGATACAACCCGTATCATTGTTGATGCAAAATCGGGTGTGTCGGGCGCAGGTGTCAAAGCTACTGCTGTTACCCATTTCGACAATGTAAACGACAATTTTAAGCCATACGGGATAAAAACACACCGGCATACCATCGAGATACAGGAAATTACCAGCCGGCTGAGCAGCACCTCAACAACAGTGCAATTCACTCCTCACCTGCTTCCTGTTGACCGCGGCATCATCACCAGCGCATATACAATACCAATTACGAGAGTAACCGACAAAATGCTGCAGGAGTGTTTCGCAGAATTCTACAAAGGACAACCCTTTATCCGCATCAGCGGCCAACCGCCGGCTATCAAGAATATACGAGGATCGAACTACTGCGACCTGATGGTGAGTTATGATGAACGGACCGGAAATATTCTCTCGTTTTCGGCATTAGACAATCTGGTAAAAGGCGCCGCAGGACAGGCCATACAAAACATGAACCTTATGGCAGGATTAGATGAAATAGAAGGACTTAAAACCATCCCCCTCTCTCCCTGAATAATGACTGTTGTTTATCCATACATCAATTTCAGTTAATAATAAACCAAGATGAATTAGCTTTCATTCCAATGAACAATACAATAACATCGGTAAAAGGCATAAGCTGCTGGGGATTAGCCGCCGGGCTGAAACCATCGGGCAAGCTCGATTTGGCTGTAATCAAATCGGAACAACAAGCCGTATGCTCGGCTGTATTCACTAAAAATATTGTGATTTCTGAACATATCCGGCTCGACCGTCTTCAGGTTGCCGACGGGCTTGCACAGGCCGTAGTGATTAACTCAGGCAATGCCAATGCCTGTACCGGCAAACAGGGCTACGAGGGAGCTTTAGAAATGGCGCGCACAGCGGCACGCGAACTGAATGTGCGTGAACAAGATGTAATCGTTATGTCAACCGGTATCATCGGTCGTGAGTTTCCTACACAAAAAGTGGTACAAGGTATAACACAATGTACTCCACAACTCAGTACTACTGCCGAGGCAGGTGAACTGGCAGCCGAAGCTATACTAACTACCGACACCGTAAAAAAACAATACCAGACCTCGGTAGTGATAGACGGCACAGTAGTCACCATTGCAGCCATTGCCAAGGGATCGGGGATGATACACCCCGACATGGGAACACTGTTAGTTACAATACTTTGCGATATAAAAATTGAAAAAAAAATATTAGATACCATATTTCTTAAAGCCATTGACCTGTCGTTTAACATGATCTCTGTTGATGGGGATACCTCGACAAACGACACGGCCGTGATCCTTTGCAACGGTATGGCAGGAAATAAAATAATCACCACCGAAAAGGCGGCCGCTGCATTTGCCACCAAGCTCAACGAGGTATGTATTGCTCTGGCCAAGATGGTAGTAAATGATGGCGAAGGCATCACACGCAGTATCGAGTACAAAGTCATCAATGCGTCAACCGAACAAGCAGCCCGACAAATCATTCGAACCGTATCAACCTCATCGCTGGTTAAATGTGCTTTTTATGGCAAAGACCCTAACTGGGGACGCATATTGGCTGCAGCGGGACGGGCCGGCGTTCCGTTTGATGTCAATAAAACCGACCTGCAGATAGGTAGCTATCTGCTATTCAAAAAAGGACAACCGTTAAAAGAGAATACCGAGAAAGTACGCGCTTTGCTCGAACAAAAAGAAATTGAAGTGCTGATTAACCTCAACGCAGGAAACGCCACTGCCACCGGCTGGGGTACCGACCTCACAACTGATTATGTAGTATTCAACTCGGCCTATACCACCTGATCTGTTATTTTTTCTCGATTACTTCTTTCACCGAGTACGACCTGTCGGATGTTGTCTGATAATAAATTTTTGACAACATGTCCGCTATCAATCCTAAAACAAAAAGAATAATCCCTGTAAGTAAAAAGAAAACACTAAGTATTGGCAAAGCTGTATCGGCCATATCATATCCTCTAAAAAAAAGATAAACCGAATATAGCGTAGTAAGAACACCGGCGCCAATGGATATCAGGCCCAATCCGCCTAACAGATGAAGCGGTTTAACAGCATACTTATTCCAGAACCAGACCGAAATCATATCAATAAAACCCTTGAATGTACGCCGCCAGTTATACTTGGTGGTGCCGGCGATACGGGGCCTGTGATTCACTACCAGTTCATCAATACAGTATCCTTTAATTTTCAGTACTGCAGGAATAAAGCGATGCATCTCGCCATACAAGCTTATTTGTTTAAAACACTCACGGCGATAGATCTTCAATGTACAACCACTGTCGTGTATTCCATCATGAATAATCAGATACCGCAGTTTATTAGCGACACGCGATACAAAGCGTTTCATAAAACTGTCTCTGCGGTTTTTACGCCAGCCCGAAACAACATCCAGATTATTTTGTTCAAGATGACTAAGCAAACGCGGAATATCAGCCGGATCATTCTGTCGGTCACCATCCATGGTCACGATAAAATCAAATGATGCCTCTTTAATGCCCGCGTCTAATGCAGCCGTTTGACCAAAATTTTTCCGCATCCTGATATATTTTACAACCGGTAATTGCATAATCCGCTTACCTGTTTGATCGGTTGAGCCATCGTCAACAAAAATAATTTCACTATTAATAGAATTCTGCGCCATCACCGACCGGATCTCATTATACAACTCAACAACATTATCTTGTTCGTTATAAACAGGGATTACAACAGATATTCCTTTCATAATAGTAAGATGTATTGAGGTATAAAGATAAGAAAAATGTCTGAACCTTGATTTCAATTATGGGAAAAATGACTGAACCTTAATTCTAAGGATTAATAAGATTATCTTGATTAAACCCGAATCTAGAGATATTTTAAAAAAGGCAGATTAAATTTTCTAACTTTTGCTGGAAACTGATGCATTGTGGCACGAGATGAGTAAGTGCCTGGAATAAATCCGTTATCGCGTTAATGCAATAGAAATGTACATTTTATAATTTCTTGGGATCCAGTGTAAAATCCCGGTTAAAAAAAATGTAGTTGCCATCAAAAAACCTGTCTATCCATTATTCTCATCAATAATAGCCATCTCACCCTATTTGGGGTTCAAGGCACTATTCAGATTCCTTTCCCTCTGAGTATGGTTGTAATGGTGTATGCCATAATTTTAAAATCGAGAAACAGGGACATGTGCTCGATATAAAGTAAATCGTAGCGAAGCCGTGAAATCATCTGATCAACATTTTCGGCATAGCCGAATTTAACCTGGCCAAGTGATGTTATGCCAGGTTTAACACGATAGAGCAACTGATATTGCGGCGCTTTGCAGATGATCTGGTCAATATAATACTGACGCTCTGGCCGGGGTCCAACGATAGACATATCTCCCCTGAGAACATTGATAAAATTGGGCAGTTCATCGAGCTTTGTCCTACGCATAAACCTGCCGATTAAAGTTATACGGGCATCATGGCGTGTAGCCAGTTCAGGTCCATTTTTTTCAGCATCGCAATACATTGAACGGAATTTATATATGCGAAATGGTTTGCCATGTTGACCAACCCTGTAATGACTGTATATTACAGGTCCGCACGAAGTAATCTTAATAATAATAGCCAGCAAAATACCTACAGGCAAGAACAGCAATAATGCACAAAATGCAATCAAGAGGTCTAATGCCTGTTTAACACTTTTCTGCCATTCAGGCATCACATTTTTTGAAACCTGTATAAGGGGTGTACCATAAATAGAAAACATCCTAACGCTGCCAGTCAGAATATCATACATATCAGGAATAATCTTGATATTAATATTGTACATTGCCAGATGATTGATAATATTATTAATCTTTTCATGCTCCGATGATTCTACGGCAATAATCACCTCTTCGATCTTATGTTCAGCAATCACCTTTGCCACAACAGAGATATGACCAAGGCAGGGAATATATTTCGACAACTCCGTTTCATGGTCGCCATTGACATTGATATATCCAACTATTTTATCACCGGTTGCCTTGGATTGATTTTCCACTTCAAGATACGTCTCCCTGGCACGGGTATTGCTGCCAATGAGCAAACTGTTAAAACAAATTATCCCTTTGCGAATCTTGCGAATGCTGATACTGGTAATAATCAAACGGGGAATATAAGTAAGAATAAAATGAATAAAAAACAGGCCGGAAAAAAGATAATAATACTGAGTATAGCTCGAGATTACATCATTGAGCAACAACGCAAAAAATATAACAATTGATCCAATAAATGAGATCAGGAGTGTCTGCCCCAGTTCAGTAAACCGCGACTTCCGGAAAATATCATTGTAATAACCCGACAGATAATATAGCAGCAGCCAGAAATGAGGAATTAAAATTAGCGACAAATAAAAACGTTGATCAAAGGTAGAATAAACCGCTGAAATATCAACAGATTGCTCAATAACTGTTTTACGAAATGAGAAAAAGAGTGTCCAGGAAACAGCCGCAGAAATAAAATCAAATATTAAGTAACGAATTAATTGGAGTCGCCGGACCATGTATCAGCTTTTGTACATATCGTAAATGACTGGTTTTTTATTGTGTCAAAAAACCATTTTTATTCTGTAAAATGGAATTGAACAAATATATATAATTATTTATAAATCAAATTAATTGATAAAAATTTAGTCCGCATTAAGCAAAGTTATACGATTTTTTTACAGTTGAAAAATGTAAACCGCTGATATTACAGATAAACGAGAAAAACAAAAAAACACCAGTGACATTCAAAATATAATATAAATCCGGATGATATAAATAAAAAAATGTTCGATAAATTTGCATCTTTTTAACAAATGTTACTAAAGATTTATCCACAAAACATTGACGAGCGCCAGATCAACAAGGTTGTAGAAACGCTGACCTGCGGAGGGAAGATTATTTATCCGACCGATACAATATACGGTCTTGGTTGTGATATTCATAATAAAAAGGCCGTTGAGCAGATCGCGCGACTGAAAGGAAAAGATCCGGAAAAAGCCAATTTCTCATTTATATGCAGTGATCTGAGCCATTTGTCTGATTATACCAAACCCATAAACAATTCTATTTTTAAGTTGATAAAAAGACATTTGCCGGGCCCTTTTACTTTTATTCTCGAAGCCAGCAATAATGTTCCCGCCGCAATGGTTAGCAGACGAAAAACGGTAGGTATCCGTATTCCCGATAATCTGATCACCCTGGAAATCGTACGCAGATTAGGACACCCTGTTGTATCCACCACCGTACCCGACGAGGATGAGATTTCCGGCTACACTACTGATCCGGAGGTGCTGTATGAAAAATTTAAAAAGCTGGTAGATATAGTGATTGATGGAGGCGCTGGCGGAAATATGCCGTCTACAGTCGTTGACTGCACCAGCGGAGAACCGCTGATTATTCGGCAGGGTAAAGGACTGGTTGACTGGTAATCACCATTTTTTTGACAACAGGTAATCTTTAAACCGGCAATAATCCACCGGCAACGTGTCAAACTCTTCTTTCTTGGTGTTCAATCCCTTTAAACTTTCGGGCAACTGCGGATCAATGTTCAGAATATCGCGAATCTCTTCGGGAAATTTTGCCGGATGAGCCGTTTCGAGCGCCACGCTGATCTGCCCGGCATCCGGATGTAATTGCTGATACTTCATCAAACCGGCCCACGCCACAGCGCCGTGGGGTTCGAGAATCAATCCATGATTTTTATATGCTTCGCGAATAGTCGTACGCGTCTGTTCATCATTAATACTCACGGCAAACATATCACGCCGCATTTGTTCTATATCAGGAGATTTAATGATATCCCCTTTCTCATTCATCACACCTCCATATAAAGTAATAATCCGTGCCATATTGCTGGGATGGCCAACATTCATTGCACTGGAAATGCAATTGCGCGATGGAACAATCAGTTCATATTTGTCGGTATCGAAATATACCGGCACTTCATCGTTCTCGTTAGTAGCAATGATAAAGCGGTTCACCGGCAGTCCGCATTTAAAAGCCAGAAGACCACCCATAAGATTTCCAAAATTTCCGGAAGGCACACTGAACACAATTTTTTCGTCCGGGATATTTTTTATCAATCGCGAATAAGCATACACGTAATACACGGCTTGTGGTAACAGACGGCCGATATTGATGGAATTGGCTGATGATAATTGCAGATGATTAAGTTCAGTGTCGGTAAAGGCCTGCTTAACAAGATGCTGACAGTCGTCAAATTTTCCACTAACAGCAACGATCTGAATATTGCGATGCAAAGTTGTCATCTGTTTACGTTGCATGTCGGTTACTTCTTTTTCAGGATAAAGCACAATTACCTTAATATTCTCCAGATTATAAAAAGCGCTGGCTACGGCGCTGCCCGTATCACCCGATGTAGCGGTAAGAATAAGCATACTGCGGTTCTGCTGTCTGAGGAAATACTGCATAAGCCGTCCCATCATACGCGCGGCAAAATCTTTAAACGAGGCCGTTGGGCCTCTGTCGAGCCGCATCACATAATTATTATCATTCACTTTTTCGAGCGGGACATCAAAATTATACGCATCACGGCAAAGAGCATCAATCTCGGCAGCAGGCACCTCGGAGCCGATAAATTTTGTAAGCACAGAGCTGGCAACAGCATGATAGGGCATGCCGGCATACGACATCAATTCTTTCGGAGTAATCACCGGAAGAACAGTTGGCATATATAATCCTTTATCCGGCGCCAGGCCCTTAAGCAGCGCATCGCGGAAAGGTACTAAAGGAGCTAAGAAATTTGTAGAGTAATACTGAGTTTGCATAATACGAATAATTATTTTCCATTAAGCCGGTCAAAATGTTTTTGGCTGAATTCATCCAATGAACCGAGCATCAGATCGGCCAAATGATATTTAGGGTTATCGCGGTGCCGGGCATCGGGTACAACCACTGTTTTCATGCGTGCAGCCACAGCAGCCACCATACCAATCACCGAATCTTCAAACACCAGACAATGTGAGGGTTCTACCCCAAGCTTTGCGGCGGCAGAAATATAAACAGCGGGATGTGGTTTTTCGTAATCTTCACTCTCACAAGAATGAACCACGGTAAATTTATCATTCAGATTCAGCCGGTTGAGCACCAGGTCAATCATCTTATAAGGCGATGAAGTAGCGAGCCCGGCAGGGATATTGCGTTTATAAAAAAAATCAAAGATTGCCGGAATACCAGGTTTAGGGCACGCCTCACAGCGTATCCGTTCCCCAACCCTGCGATACAACTCATGAACAATAGGGCCGGCATCCACCTCTGAATCTGTCCAGGGTTTATAATGAAACCAGTACTTCACGACCTCATAAGTACCGAGTCCATAGGTTTCAATCTGCATTTCGGGAGTAATATCAATTCCTTTCGAGGCAAAAAAAACACGTTCCTCCTCCTGCCAGAAATCTTCGGAGTCAACAAGTATGCCGTCCATATCAAATATCACTGCCTTAATCATATATCATCAGATATTGGCTATACGAATGATATCGGCAAATACACCGGCAGCAGTAACCTCAGCGCCAGCGCCGTATCCTTTGATAACCATAGGATGATCTTTATACCGGTCGGTAGTAATCATAATAATATTATTGCTTCCTTCAAGATGATAGGCAGGATGAGACTCGCTGATGGCTTGCAGGGAAGCGCCGGCTTTACCGTTTTCCATTTTAGCCATGAAACGCCATTTGAGTTTTTTCGCATCAAGTTCCATTCGCTGTTTCTCAAACTCGCCATCGAGTTTCTCCACTGCTGTCCAAAACTCATCCATTGAACCCTTAAAGCATGATTCGGGAAGAAACGGCTTCAGGTCAACCTCGTTCATTTCAATCGCATAACCGGCCTGACGGGTAAGAATCAGTATTTTCCGGCCAACATCCACGCCGCCCAGGTCAATACGCGGGTCGGGCTCGGAATATCCTTTTTCCTGTGCCATGCGAATAGCTTTACTCATTGGTATTTCAGGACTCAGAACATTAAAAATAAAATTCAGCGTGCCGGAAAGCACAGCTTCAATTTTCACAATTTTATCACCGCTGTTCATCAGGTCGTCAATAGTTTTAATGATGGGCAATCCAGCGCCAACATTAGTTTCATATAAAAACCGGACACCTTTTTTCCGGGCTGTACGGATCAGGTTATCATACAATTTATAATCAGATGAACAGGCAATTTTATTAGAAGTAACCACCGAGCAGTACGATTCAAGGATTTTCTCGTATAAGCGGGCAACATCATAACTTGCTGTACAATCTACCACCACGCTGTTGGGCAGATTAAATTCTCTGATCTTCCTCACCAACTCATCATGATTTGTAGGTACTCCCTCGCTTTTAAGCAATACCGGATAGTTCTCAAATGTAAGGCCTGATTCTTTAATAATCATTTTATCAATATCCATAACACCGGCAAGATTGATCCTGAGATGGTGCTCTTTCAGCAGTTCGGATTGTTGTTTTTGTATCTGCCGGAGCAAACTTCCACCAACGTTACCTATACCAATCATATAGAGATGCATCTCAACATAGGTCGTCAGGAAAAACGCCTCATGAATCACATTCATTGCTTTTTTGAGCGATGATTGTGAGACGACCACAGAGATATTCAATTCGGATGAGCCCTGTGCGGTGGCAATCACATTAATCCCATTCCGTCCAAGCGACCGGAAAAGAGTTGCTGAGATACCCGGAGTATTTTTCATTTCCTCACCAACAATAGCGATAATAGAAAGATTATTTTCGACCACCAATTTTATCGTTTGCTGTTCTCTGATTTCGCGAACAAATTCAACTCCGATAGCTTCCACTGCTTCTTCTGCATCAGTCGGTGAAACAGCAAAAGTTATCGAATATTCAGATGATGCCTGAGTGATAAAAATAATATTAATGCTGCTTTTTGCCAAAGCGCCAAATAAACGCATAGATGTGCCTGCAGCGCCCACAAGTCCTGCTCCCTGAAGAGTAAGCAGAGTAACCTGATTAATCGAAGAAATTCCTTTGATTGGCGAAATATTTTTTTTATTATCTTTTTGTCCGATAATTGTTCCCCTGGCCTGCGGATTAAACGTATTCTTTACCACAACAGGAATATTCTTCACATAAACCGGCTTAATGGTCGGAGTGTAAACAACCTTAGCGCCAAAATGAGATAATTCCATGGCTTCGGCATATGTCAATACTTCAATGGGATATGCTTTTTCAACCACACGCGGATCAGCAGTCATAAAGCCGTCAACATCGGTCCATATCTCAAGTAATTTGGCATCCAGGGCGGCAGCAATAATAGCAGCCGTATAATCCGATCCGCCACGTCCTAACGTGGTGGTTTCGTTATCTGCAGTGCTCGCAATAAATCCCGGTACAATAATATATTGATTTATTTTTTCGAAATGCTTTTTTATCAATATATCGGTCTGCTCAAAATTTACTTTAGCATTACCATAATGATGATCGGTTTTAATAAATAAACGCGCATCCATCCACAAAGCATTCTCAATAAATTCGCTAAGGATAAAGCTCGAAAGCCGTTCTCCGAAACTCAGGATATAATCCATGGTTTTAAGCGAATAATCTTTAAGGAGGTAAACACCATTAAATATTTCTTCGAGCTCTGCCAGCAATGTTTCGGTTTTTTTCAAAATGGATTCATTCTGCACCCTGGAAGGGAATAAGGACTGAATGATATCAATATGCCGTTTAATCAAGCTCTGAATTTCGTTTTTATAATTTTTGTCACGCGATCTGGCAAGCTGCGCAGTGCGAATCAGGTGATCCGTAACACCCTGAAATGCCGAAAACACAACGACTGTACCCTGTTCGTGCTGTTCGACAATTTCTTTCACCTTACGAATAATCTCAGGTGAGCCAACGGAAGAACCGCCAAATTTAATTACCTTCATATTTAACTTTTTTCCTGTTTCACATTTTACAACTGTATACTTTCTGTTATAATATCTTTATTGACTTTTTTTATCAGACCTTGCAATACCTTCCCCGGCCCGGTTTCAATAAAAGCCGATGCTCCGTCACTAATCATCTTTTCGATGGTTTGAGTCCACCGCACCGGTTTGGTCAGTTGAGCCAGCAGATTTTCGCGCACAGCGTCACCGGTTGTTGAAGCCATGGCTGTCACATTCTGATAAACTGGGCATAATGGATTGTTAAACTGCACAGCATTAACGGCCTTTTCAAGTTCTGCTCTCGCCGGTTCCATCATTGGCGAATGAAATCCACCGCTGACAGCAAGTTTGAGCGCCCGTTTAGCGCCGGCTTCAGAAGCCAGGCGACAGGCCTCCTCAACCGACCGCAAAGCGCCAGAAATAACAATCTGTCCCGGACAATTATAATTGGCACATACAACAATGCCGCTAGCCCTGCTGCAAATTTCTTCCACTTCAGTATCTTTCATTCCCATAATAGCAGCCATTGTTGAGGGCTCCAGCTCACATGCCTTCTGCATAGCCATTGCGCGTTGACTCACTAAACGCAGCCCGTCCTCAAAACCAAGGGCATTTACGGCAACTACAGCGCTCCATTCACCCAGTGAATGGCCGGCAACCATTTGCGGCTCAAACCGTTTGCCCAATACCCTTGCCAAAATCACCGAATGAAGAAAAATAGCGGGCTGTGTAACCTTTGTCTGTTTAAGCTGTTCTTCTGTACCGTTAAACATTATTTCAGTTATATCAAAGCCAAGAATGATATTGGCCTTTTCAAATAATTCTTTGGCTAATGATGATGTCTGATACAATTCCTTAGCCATACCTGGAAATTGGGATCCCTGCCCGGGAAAAACAAATGCCTTCATAAACAATTAAAATTTATCCCAAAAATAAGTTATTGACGCCAACAAACCTAAAATAATTTTAATGCAATTTGGCGCTGATCAGATGAAAAAATTCTTCGCGTGTAGCTTGATTTTTCAGAAATTCACCGGTAAAGGCCGAGGTAGTTGTAACCGATGTCTGCTTTTCAACGCCACGCATTGTCATGCACATATGTAATGCTTCAATCACTACGGCTACACCAACCGGCTTCAGAGTATTATTAATGCAGTCACGGATTTCGAGGGTCAGCCGTTCCTGAAGCTGTAACCGGCGGGCATAGGCCTCGGCTACGCGGGCGATCTTACTTAAACCGGTTATATATCCATTGGGGATATAAGCCACATGAACCTTGCCCAAAAAGGGTAACATATGATGTTCACACATCGAAAAAATTTCAATATCCTTCACAACAACCATTTGTGAATAATTCTCTTTAAACATAGCTGAACGGATAATATTTGCAGGATCCATCTCATAACCCTGCGTCATGAACATCATGGCCTTGGCAATACGTAAGGGTGTTTTTCGAAGTCCTTCCCTTTCCGGATTTTTTTCTAACAACTGTAATATCTCTGCATATAATTGTTCAAGTTTTTTGGTTTTCGCCTTATTATATATATCGGCACGTTGATAGTTATCTACGTTATTAAAAAAATCCTGCTTTTTCTTTTTAACACTTCTGCTTTTCATTCTTTTTTTTATATCTTCGAAAAAAATAAAAAAACAAAAATACCAAAATTGTGAGAATATTATTTGTTATTGCAACGAATATTGAATCGGAACCACTTCTGCGCTTTCTGGCCAATTATGAATCGGACCATCAGAAACGAATCAATTCATTCAAATACAATAATTTAGATATTGATGTATTAACTACGGGCATGGGCATCAGTTCAACGATTTACTGGCTGACAAAAACACTGCAGAATAACCGGTATGATATTTGCTTTAATCTTGGCATCTGCGGATCGTACAGTCATTCATCCAACATTGGCGATGTGTATTGGGTAGACAGGGAATCGTTTGCCAACTACGGTTTTATTGACGAAAGCGTATTTAAACATGCCTTTGAAAGTAAGCTCATAAAAGAAGAAACTTACTTTCGCGACAACATTCTGCATTCACCAGCAACCATAAAAATTGATACAATTGAAGCGCTAAATAAAGCACAGGGCGCTACGGTCATTAATTATACCGGTGAAGTGATAAGGTCAACAAATGCCTTTGTTCCACAGATTGAAACCATGGAGGGCGCAGCGTTCTTTTTTGTTTGCCTGCTTGAAAAGATACCGTTTTTTGAGCTACGAAGCATATCAAACCTTGTGATACAACAGGATAAAAAGCAATGGAATATCCCACTGGCTATAAAAACATTATCTGTAAAAGTTAAAGAAATACTCGATGAACTAAATGCAAAACAACTATGACTTTTACACTGGGCATTTCTCCCTGCCCGAATGATACCTTTATTTTTGAACCCCTGATCAATAAACGGATTAACACATCGGGGATTATGTTTAGTGTTTTTTTTGATGATATTGAAAATCTGAATCAATCATGCATCCGCCATGTTCCCGATATCTGCAAAATCAGTACAGCGGCATATCCATCCATAGCCGATCACTATCAGATTCTCACTGCCGGTTCAGCAATCGGGTATAAAAACGGCCCGGTACTGGTAAGCCGGAAAAAAATTTATCCCGACGAGCTATCATCGGTAAACATTGCCATACCCGGCTTTACAACCACGGCCAATCTATTGCTTACCAATCTTTATCCTGATGCAAAAAATAAAAAAGCATATCTCTTTTCAATGATCGAAGAAGTGATTTTATCGGGCGAACAAGATGCAGGATTATTGATTCATGAAAGCCGGTTTACCTACGAAAAAAAAGGATTAAAAAAAATTATTGATGCAGGCGAAGAATGGGAAAAGAGACATCATCTGCCTTTAGCCCTTGGAAATATTATCATCCGCCGCTCACTGCCGCCAACTATCAAACAGCAGGTGAACCAATGGATCAGGGATAGTATAAATTATTCAATCTCACACCCAGGACTGGCACAGCCATTCATTACGGCCCATTCAACCGAAAAAGATGATCAGATTATCAAACAACACATTTCTTTATATGTTAATGATTTCACCTTACATACAGGAGAAAAAGGGAAAGAAGCCATTCAGCAACTTCTTTCGGGCAACACTATAAACTGGGCAGACAGTTACATTGATTAAAATACGGATTGAATGATTATTTTTGTAACCAATAGCATTACTGTATGATCGTTGTTACCGGCGCAGCGGGATTTATCGGAAGCAATCTGGTACATTATTTAAATCATAATGGTTTTAATGATTTAGTCCTTGTTGATGATTTCAGCATTCAAAAAAAACAAAGAAACATCACTAATACAAGATATACATTAAAAATCCACAGGGACGATTTCTTCGAATGGTTGGTAAAAGAACAACGGTTTGTTGAGTTTGTATTTCATATCGGGGCACGTACAGATACGTCTGAATTTGATCCGGCTGTATTTGACAAACTGAATCTGAAATACAGCAAATCGGTATGGCAGATATGTTCGGAATATGGGATTCCGCTGGTTTATGCATCATCAGCAGCCACCTACGGAGCCGGCGAATATGGATATGATGACAATCACGATATTATCCCAAAACTTAAGCCACTGAACCCATACGGGATTTCAAAAAACGAGTTTGATAAATGGGTATTACAGCAGCAACAGCAGCCGGGCTTTTGGGCAGGACTAAAATTTTTCAATGTCTATGGTCCAAACGAATATCATAAAGGACGCATGGCTTCAGTAATTTTTCACGCCTTTCACCAGATAAAAGAGACAGGCCGGCTGAAATTATTCCGTTCTCATAAAGCAGGAATTGCAGATGGAGAACAATCGAGAGATTTCATTTATGTGAAAGATATTACAAAAATATTGATCCACCTGATGCTTAACCGCAGCCACTCCGGCATTTTTAATGCGGGAACAGGAAAGGCAAGAACATTTATTGATCTTGCGAAAAATGTTTTTACAGCAATGAAAAAAGAACCGGTAATTGACTTTATTGACACGCCGGCCGATATACGCAATAAATATCAATACTTCACCGAGGCATCTATGCAAAAACTACGCGAAGTCGGTTATTCGCAACCATTCTACTCGTTGGACGACGGAATCGCTGAATATGTCAGCCAATATCTGATGAACGGCAGCTATCAGCAATCGCAACTCGTTTAATAACTAATCAGAAAGGATAACCAATACCGAGTACAAAATTCCAATCATCTGATATTAATTTGTGGGATCCAAGAATCCAGTTTTGTCCGGATACTGAAGGGTCACGGGCTTTTATCCCCACATCAACACGAAACACAAAGAATGAAAAATCGAATCGTGTACCAAATCCGGTACCAACAGCCAACTCCGAAAAAAAAGTCCCCGGATTAAATAAAGCACCGGGACGGTCATCAACTACTGATAATGCCCAGATATTCCCGGCATCAATAAACAACGCCCCTTCAAGCACCCAGAAAATGTCGAACCGATACTCAAAACTGGCCTCAACCTTCATATCGCCTAACGAGTTAGGAAACCGGGAAAGCGTATCCCGGAAGGTTCCAGGGCCAAGCGTTCGTACTTGCCAGGCACGAATTCCATTTGCACCACCGGTAAAATACTTTTTTTCAAAGGGTAATGCATTGGAATTGTTATAAGGCAATCCGGCGCCCGCAAACACACGATAAACAAACTTATCGGTACGATTTAAGGCCTGATAATAGCGAACATCGAAGTCGGCACGTCCATACTGGGCAAACGGCACGCCAAACAACTGGTAACTGTTCTCAAAAAATGGCCGGTTGGTTGCACTGCTTATGGCAGCAAGCATATTTCCGGCTGTTTCAATGGTGGTTGAAATAAAAATAAAATTTTTACGTCCTGATTTCTGATTATTGAAAATCACATTGTAACGAGAATCGGCAATAAAGTGATCGTTAAAACTATTCTCCAGATAAGTACCTTCTATACGTTTAAGAAAATCGCTTTGCTGACGGCGTGTAGGCAAACGCACAAAATTTATTTCAGCGGGATTAATGGTATGCGTAAAATATTTCGCCGAATGCCAGTTATATCCAAATGACACATTAACAATACGCCGGGTATAATCGGGACGTTTCTGATAATTATAAGTCATCCCCACCAGTGTTTTTGGATTGTACTGTTTCACAAACCTGTCGGCTCGGAAAAAAGGAAGTATAAATTTCGGGAAGGCAATTTTTATTTCCGAGGTAAACTCCATGGTATTGCGAATACCCGTAACACTAAGTATGTTATCCGGCGAATCCTCTATATCGTAACGTTGCTTCATGGCCTCCATACTTCCATGCAACGAAACATCCAAAATCTCAGCACCACCAAATAAATTTTTATGCTGGTATCCAATGCTGCCACCCACGCCCAGATCGCCTGATGAATTTGTGCCTTCAACTTCGGTAGTATACGATTGTACCGGCAGAGTATTTAACTGAATATAACAATCCAGCGGATGCTGGAACATATACAAACTGTCATCGCCCGCTTTCAGATATTTAATATTAATAAACTTAAAAATGCGCAAAGATGAGAGGTGCTTATATGTCAGCCGGTCATCTTCTACCGAGAACAACGAATCGGGTGTAAGATAAACCGACTGAAGCAGGGTTTTCGGTTTAACTAGCGGTTCTCCGATAGAAATAATCGTTGCATGCCTGTATTCCATAGTATCGAACATAGACAGATATTTCTCATCCTTTAACAAAACACGCTGCGGATCATAATCAAGATGAATAACAATATTACGAATACGATAAACAGGATGTGAAATGTCCAAATACCCGCCTGCTGTTTTAACAATCGGATTTTTGACAATTATCAGTATATCTATTGACTTATGAGTTAATGCTGAAGTATCTGCACGATAAATTATATAATCCCTGCTAAATCCGTAATACCCTTTATTACGGGCAATCTTTTCGATTCTCAACCGCTCCTGCTCAAGAACTGAGATGTCGAACAGATCACCGGAATGCAATAATGTTGAAGCGGTGTCGGAAAAGATTATACGGGCTAATAATGTATCAGCTATTTCCCAATTAATCCGACCGATATGAAAAGGTTGATGTGCATCAATTGAATAGATTACTTCGGCCTTTCGTTTGTGTAATTTAACAGTATCACAAACAACAGCATTGCGATATCCTTTATTCACAAAAAAGAGCCGCAACTGATCGGCTGTTTTCTGGGTAAGGAAGGGATCCAACACTACGGGCTCCTCGCCTATCTCGCGCAACCAACGGTTTAACCTACGATCTTTTTTCCCTGAAAGGTTATAGATTCCGAGATGAAACTTTACTCCCAGTACGCGCTTATTCGGCCGTTGCCTGAGATAGGTATTCACCTGTGCGCGGGGTGCAAGGCGTGAATCATACCGTATGGTATTACGGTTCAACATATATTTATCATCCGGAACATACCGTGTTACACGGCAGGATGAAAAAAAAACCGCAGAAATAAAAAGAACAAAAACAAAAAAAAATGTAAAAAATATTTTTGTACAACGGCAAAAGAATCCTCCGGTTAATCGCTTTATCGGGCAGGTCATAAAGAAAAATGCGTATTTTTGTCTTATGGTCTGTGACTGATTATACATTCAATTGAATACAAATTTATTGACAAATATAGTTTAAAGACGCTGAAGTACTATGGCTTTAAATAAAAACATGGTAAAATATATACGTCATTTGTCCGATAAAAAGTTTCGCGACACCGAGAAAGTTTTTATAGCCGAAGGGGATAAAATAATACGCGAGTTACTTACAACCACCGAACCATCGCTTAATGGCTTTATTCCAAAACAAATTTATTGTACAGCAAACTGGCTGAATTCGCTAACTTCAAACACCGTTAAGCAATACCGCGAAAAAATAACTATTCTGGAACCCAATGAACTCTCGACTATCAGTCAGCTTTCAACCGCTCATGAGGCCCTGGCCATTATTACAATGGCTTTACCCTTATTCGACCGGCATACCATTTCATCTACCCATTCATTACTGCTTGACGAAATACAGGACCCCGGAAACCTCGGCACCATCATACGTACAGCCGACTGGTTTGGCATCCGGCATATTTTCTGTACCCGTGGCAGTGCTGATATCTTTAACCCTAAAACCGTGCAGTCAACAATGGGCTCCATATTCAGAGTCAACGTACATTATACGGATACTGCCATTTTGCTCGAAAAAATAAAAAACACCCCTGCATACCCAGTATTTGGGGCATTTCTAAATGGTGAAAATATTTATTCGGTTAATCCCGGATCATGCGGATTAATTGTTTTGGGCAATGAATCGAAAGGAATCTCTCAGCCCCTGCAACAATTAATCAGCAAAAAAATAACCATTCCAAGGCCTTTCAATATCCATACACAAACCGAATCATTAAATGTTGGTGTTGCTGCCGGGATTATCCTGTCGGCATTTTTTGGACAAAGAAATGCTAAAAAAACTCACTTTCAATAATATTCAGAAGAGACATTTTAACCCGGATTTTTCAGTTGATGAAACCAACTGAAATACGCTCTTGAAAATCTAATCGTTAGCTGGATTGCTAACAATAAGATTTTCTAAGGCGGGGTTACCGCGTTAATGCAATAGAAATGTAGGTTTTATAGTATATAGGAATTTCTATTGCAAAATCGCGGTTTAAAATTTGTGTTTCACAAATAAATTGATATTTTTAACAAAAAAACAACCATGAATCAATCAACCTTAAAACCTCACCTGTTGGCACTTGGATTATTCATTACATTATCGTATGCCTATTTCTCCCCATTGCTACAGGGCAAACGGCTTCAGATGTCGGATATACAAGCCAACATCGGTATGTCGAAAGAGATTGACGACTATCGTGCAAAAACAGGGAAAGAAGCACTATGGACAAACAGTATGTTTGGAGGTATGCCTGCATACCTTATATCCGTCCATTATAATTCGAATCTGATCAGTTATGTAAAACGATTTATGATGGCCGGACTAAGACCTGCCAGCGACCTCACGGTATGCCTGTTGGGTTTCTACATAGCATTGCTGTTGTTTGGTGTCAGCCCGTGGCTAAGCATTGCCGGCGCCATTGCGTTCTCATTTTCATCCTATTTCTTCATCATCACAGAAGCCGGACATTCCGGTAAGGCGATGGCCATTGCTTTTATGTCACCTATAATCGCAGGCAGCTATTATGCATACCGAAAAAAAATCTTCACGGGCGCTGCCTTCGCCGCATTATTTCTTGCATTGCAACTTAGCGCCGTACATCCACAAATCACGTATTATACAGCGATGATTATTCTTTTTCTTATTGTCGTTGAATTTTACCGTGCCATAAAAGAAAAAACTCTCAAACTTTTTTTAACCACCACTGCAGTGCTGGGAATAGCCGCTGTCCTTGCCGGAGCCAGCGACTTTAGCCGGCTATGGTCTATTTATGAATATAGTAAATACTCGATGCGCGGCGGTTCAGAACTATCAACCAGTTCAACCAATCAAACAAAAGGACTGGACAAAGATTATATCACCAACTGGAGCTATGGCATCAGCGAAACATTTACATTGCTCATCCCCGGGTTCAAAGGCGAATCATCACATGCTACACTAAGCACCAATAGCAATACCTATAAAGCGCTGCAAGAAAAAGGAGTAGCAAATCCACAGCAGATTATTAAACAAATCCCCCTGTATTATGGGGACCAGCCCTTTACTTCGGGTGGTGTATACTTTGGTGCATTCGTTATTTTCCTTTTTATATTTGCACTGTTTATCGTAAAAGATAACATCAAATGGTGGCTCGTTGCCGCCACAGTGCTTTCGATCATGCTGGCGTGGGGTAAGCATTTTATGTTTCTCACTGATCTCTTTCTTGAATATTTCCCCGGATATAATAAGTTCCGGACCGTAGCCATGATCCTGGTAATAGCCAATTATACTGTTCCGGTTCTTGGTTTTATTGGATTGCAACAGGCGCTTGAAGGCAAGATAAACAAAGCAACCCTGATTAATGCCCTGAAACTATCCTTTTACATTACCGGCGGACTATGTCTTCTCTTTGCTCTGATACCCGGTATAACCGGAGATTTCTCAGGCGCAACCGACAGCCAGATAGGGTTTCCCGATTGGCTGATCACTTCCATCATACAGGACCGTAAAACACTGCTACGCGCCGATGCGTTCCGCTCTCTCATATTTATTTCTCTCGGCGCAGGTATACTTTGGCTATCTATTAAAAAGAAAATTAAATATAACCAAACCGTAATCGCCATCGCAGCACTGATTTTATTTGATCTCTGGCCGGTTAACAAACGATATCTGAACAATGATGATTTTGATACCAAACGGAATGTTCAGCAACCATTCCGTATGACAACCGCCGACCAGCAAATCCTTCAGGACCCCGATCCCAATTACCGTGTGCTTAACCTCTCGGCAAACACCTTCAATGATGCCGGCACATCTTATTTTCATAAATCGGTGGGAGGTTATCATGGCGCTAAAATTCAACGCTATCAGGATATTATTGAAAATCATATCAGCAATAATAATATGGCCGTGTTGAATATGCTTAATACCCGCTATTTTATCATCCCGCAAAAAAACGGCGAACCAATAGTACAACGCAATTTTGGCACGCTTGGCAATGCATGGTTTGTACAATCATTTAAACTGGTAGCAAATGCCGACTCCGAAATCGTTGCGCTTAACGGGTTTAATCCTGCGCATGAGGCCATCATTGACAAACAATTTGAAAATCACCTGAAGACAAAACAATTTACACGCGATTCACTGGCAACTATATCGCTAACATCCTATCAGCCAAACCGGTTAATTTATGCTTCGAAAACAACAACTGAGCAATTAGCTATCTTCTCCGAAATTTATTATCCCAAGGGCTGGGAAGTTACAATTGATGGCAAAGAAGCTGCACATTTCAGAGCAAACTATATTTTACGCGCAATGATTGTCCCTGCCGGTGAGCATACTATTGAATTTGCGTTCAAACCAAAACCCTACTATCTTGGCGGAAAAATTTCACTTGCTGCATCATCATTGCTGATCATTCTGGTTTGCTTCATTATTTATATTGAGTTTTTCAAACCCGGCAAACAACCCGTAAAGGATTCCGCGATATGAAACAGATACTTATCATTTTAAGCTGCATTACCATTATAGTTAATGCGCAGGAGATTTCAACCTACACCGGAAATTATCCAACCGACCTTTCGGCGGCAGGAGAAGCTACTTACTCATACTATCTGGGCAAATACAATAAAAAAATCAGGCATGGTGATTTTAAATATACCCTCCGTCAAGAGAGCAATATCAGCAAAATATCCTATGATGTAAAAGGAAAATATATCCATGGCTTAAAAAGCGGAACATGGACATACAAAATAACCCTGCACGACTATCTAGAACATAAATTAAAAAATGATTATTCTACCGGCACCATCATTTTCACGGCCGGTTATGCCGATGGGGTTCCACACGGTAAATGGGCATACAGCTACAACCGGAAGATGCGCAAACTCACGGCCTCGGCAAATAACCGCATTGACTGGCAAAAATTTGGCCCCACAATCAACGAACGGATTACAATGGTTTTTAATAATGGAATAATTGTAGATTCTTTCCAAATCCGCCGTCCCGGTTATATTGTTTACGGCCAGTGTAACTGGGAGGGCTTTTATACCGGTCAATGGTTAACTGAACAAAACGGCAAACAGATTATTGAAGAATACAATATGGGGTTTCTCGTTCATCGTGAAACTCAGGATATATCTTCTTACACAATAACAGATACATTAAATAATTACAATGATTTTTCCGGCCGGTTATTACTTTTCGACTCCCTTCAACGAACTGAACCGGCACAATTAAAACATATAAATTTCCGTATTGATACAATTCAATTATTAAGTGTCTCGGGCCACCCGATAACACAGGCCGTTAATGATATGATCTTTAACAATCCTTTCCTGCTGTTTCGAAGCATCGAAGGAGACAAATTAGATGCTGCTCATCTGAAAGGACTGAATATTCTTACTATCAGCTATCAGCTGACTGCAAGCGAGCAAGAAAAGCTAAACACTATTCACCTACTTGCATCACAGATTAATAAAATAAATAATGACCTGATAAAATACACCAAAGACGAACAACCCATAACAGATGTATTAACTATACTAAAGCGTATAAGCTACTTTAAACGCCTAAGCGATAAATATATCTGTTTGGCCGACAATTACTGTTCATCTGCCGAGATGGCAACAGGAATTGCAGCTGCAAAAAAAGCATGCGCAAACACAATAAACACGATTGAACCAATACCGGCATTCAGCGACAAAAATAAAGCCATGGACTACTTTATCGCTGACCTTACATCAAAGAAAAAACAAGCCGAAGAAAGTTTCCTGCTGGTAAAAACCAAACTAATGCCTGAATAATTATTTTGTTTTCAAGGCCTCTGCCCCACTTACAATTTCAAGTATCTCCTTAGTAATTGATGCCTGACGTGCTTTGTTGTACTGAAGCGTCAGCGCCTGAATCATCTGCGAGGCATTATCTGTTGCCTGATGCATAGCTGTCATACGTGCACCATGTTCGGCAGCAAAAGAATCGAGCAGTGAACGATAGAACTTTATTTTTAACGACCGGGGAATAAGCCGTACAAGAATAAATTCGCGCGATGGCTCAAAAATATACTCATAAGTAAATGCATGCTCCGTTTTATCTTTCTTATCCTCGGCAACCGGAAGAAACTGTTCGGTAGTAAGCACCTGCACGGCAGCATTCTTAAACTGGTTATAGACAATTTCAATCCGGTCGTATTGTTTATTGATATACATCTTCATCAGTCGCTCAATCACCGGAGATGCATTATCAAACGACAATCCGTTCAAAAGATTATTTTCTTCGGCAATGATACGGTACTTGCGGGCGCGTAAATAATCAAAAGCGCGCTTTCCAATAACAAAAAAATCAACTTTATCCTTTTTAAAGAGTTCTTTATATTTCTCTTCGGCCAGATAAATTGAACGCTTGATAACATTAGAGTTAAAACCACCACATAAGCCCTTGTTGGATGTAATCACAACAATCAAGACCTTATTCAGGTCACGCACTTCGGCATATACATTATTTTGCAAACTAACATCAGCGCTAAGGTTCATAAGAATCTCGTTCAGTTTATCGGCATAAGGCCTGAGCTGCATAATTGCATCCTGGGCTCTTCGCAGTTTAGCAGCCGACACCATTTTCATTGCACTGGTGATCTGCCGTGTAGATTTTACCGATGCAATGCGGGTTCGTATTTCTTTGAGATTTGCCATATTATACGTCCGGCTATTTAAATTTCACAGCTATTTCACGCGCTGCGCTTTCAAGTGTTTTCATTACATCATCGGTAATCGTACCACTTTTCAACAAGTTTAACACATCTTTATGTCTGGCATCCAGATAATCGAGATATTCTGTTTCAAACTGTTTCACTTTATTAAGCGGAATATCTTTGAATAAGCCATTGGTCCCACAAAAAATAATAGCAATCTGTTTTTCCACAGGCATTGTCTGGTGGAGCCCCTGCTTAAGCATTTCAACATTTTTTGCGCCCTTATCGAGTACTGCTTTGGTTGCTTCGTCAAGATCGCTTCCAAATTTTGAAAAGGCCTCAAGTTCGCGATACTGGGCCTGATCGAGTTTCAGGGATCCTGCGATTTTACGCATGGCCTTCACCTGTGCATTACCACCCACACGCGACACCGATATCCCAACATTAATTGCCGGCCGTATCCCCGCATTAAAAAGATTCGATTCAAGAAATATCTGCCCATCAGTAATTGAAATCACATTTGTAGGAATATACGCCGATACGTCGCCTGCCTGTGTTTCAATAATCGGAAGAGCAGTTAGTGATCCACCTCCTTTAACCATTGGCCTGATGGATTCGGGCAAATCATTCATTTTTGCTGCTATCTCATCCGATTCAATAATTTTTGCTGCGCGTTCCAGCAACCGTGAGTGCAAATAAAAAACATCGCCGGGATATGCTTCACGACCAGGAGGACGACGAAGCAAAAGCGAAACTTCACGGTACGAAACGGCCTGTTTCGACAAATCATCATAAATAATTAAAGCATCACGGCCCGTATCCCTGAAAAACTCGCCGATAGAAGCGCCGGCATAAGGAGCATAAAACTGCAAAGCAGCAGGATCAGAAGCCGTAGCAGAAACAATAACTGTATAAGCCATCGCGCCCGATTCCTCAAGTATTTTAGCGATATTAGCAACGGTCGAACCTTTTTGTCCAATAGCCACATAAATACAATACACCGGCTTACCTTGATCATAAAACTCTTTCTGATTAATTATTGTATCAATAGAAATAGAGGTCTTTCCTGTCTGACGGTCACCGATAATCAATTCGCGTTGTCCGCGTCCAATGGGTATCATAGCATCAATTGCCTTAATACCCGTCTGCACCGGCTGTTTCACCGGCTGACGAAAAATCACCTGTGGGGCTTTTCGTTCGAGCGGCATCTCATACAGCTTACCTGAAATAGGGCCTTTACCATCAATGGGTTCACCAATAGTATTAATAATCCTGCCCAATAATCCCTCACCGGCCATAATAGAAGCAATGCGCCGTGTGCGTTTGACCATATCTCCTTCCTTGATCTCATGGGATGGCCCCAGAAGTACTGCGCCAACACTGCTCTCCTCTAGATTAAGAACGATACCCTTAATACCGCTCTGAAATTCGATAAGTTCGTTCGACTGTACCTTGGTTAAACCATGGATAATAGCAATGCCATCGCCCACCTGAAGCACTGTACCTACCTCCTCAAGCTCTGTAGCGTCTTTATACCCTTCAAGCTGCTTTTTTAATATGGCTGATATTTCAGCCGCTTTAATTCCTGACATATCTTATTCGTATTTACAAATTACTATTTTGCATTTCTTTTTTTATACGTTGCAGATGTGCTGCAATACTTGAATCGTATTGTAAATCATCAACACGAAGAACAAATCCTCCGATGATAAGTGGATTAACCTCACTGCTCATCTCAATTTCAGCATTAAGACTCTGGCTTAATACTTTACGAATTCGCATTACTGTATCATCTGTAACCGTTACCGCGGTAGTTAAAACTGCCAACCGGATATTTTTCACCTTCTTATATAAATCAATAAAGCAGCGAACAATATCATCTAAAAATGACTCCCGTTTCTGGTCTGTCACCAAATCAAGAAACTGCATAGTAATACTATTGACCGAAGAAGCAAATGCAGCGCTGATGATTTTCTTTTTATCTGACAATTTCAAAACAGGATTATCCATTAAAAAAGAAAAATCAGGTATATTGCGAAGTACTTCAGCAACATAAATCATATCTGCGTAGAGTATGTCAAGCATCTGTTTCTCTTCGCCCAGCAAAAATAATGCCTTTGCGTAACGGTTGCCAATTTTCCCTTCGTCCATGGCTTAATTAATCTTCATTTCTCTAATTAGTGCATCAATATAATCCTGCTGTTGCTTATTGTCTGACATTTTCTGACGAAGTAATTTTTCGGCAATAGCCACTGATAATTCGGCGACTTGCTTACGGATTTCGCCAATTGCAGCATTCTTTTCATTTTCAATCTGCTGATGAGATTGTTGTATAATATCATTAGCTTCGCGCGATGCTATTTCTTTGGCTTCCAGTATAATCTTTTCCTTCAGCTCTTTTCCTTCCTGAATAATTTTACTTCGTTCCAATTTGGCTTCATCCAGAATTTTTTGATTGTCGGATTTCAGTTTCGACATTTCATCTCTGGCTACCTGTGCAGCTTCAAGCGCTTCCTCTATAGATTTTTCACGCGCTTTCATGGCTTTCAGTATCACAGGCCATCCAAATTTTGCTAAAATAAAAAATACGGTACCAAAAGATACAAGCATCCAAACAAATAATCCAAATGCCGGGGTTACAAGATCCATAATTATTTAAGTTAAATGGTTTGTCGTTGTAAAAGGGTGCTGCATTTCCAACACCCCAAACTTTTCTTTACACAAATAATACCAGGAAACATACTACCACAGCAAAGAAGGCAACCCCTTCGATGAGCGCAGCAGCAACGATCATGTTTGCACGGATATCACCGGCTGCCTCGGGCTGACGGGCAATTGATTCCATTGCCGTTCCGCCGATACGTCCGATTCCGCTGCCTGCTGCCATTGCGGCAATTCCTGCTCCAATAGCTGCACCAACTTTGCCTAAGGCCGCTGATGCTTCGAGTAATACTAATAATGAAATCATACGTGTATATTTAAGTTTAACAATAAAAACAATTCAATGCTCCTCATGATGCTCGGCTGTTGCCATTCCGAAATACAATGAAGACAGCAGAGTAAAAACATAGGCCTGAATAAGCGCCACCAGCAATTCAAGCATAGCCATAAAAACAGTAAACAACACCGAGAGCAGGGAAGTGGCATAACCCAGGCCGGGACTCATTTCTCCAAAAATAAAAATCAAACTGAAAAAAGCCAATGCAATAATATGTCCGGCACTGATATTTGCAAACAACCGAACCGTAAGCGTAAATGGTTTAGTTAGAGTACCTACCAGTTCAATAACCGGTATCAGGGGTATGGGTATCTTCAACCACCAGGGAATACCCGGGGCATTAAATATCTCGAGCCAGAAATGCTTATTACCGCTAACAAGCATTATCGTAAAAGTAAATAATGCCAAAGCAATTGTAACGCTGATATTGCCTGTTACATTAGCTCCACCGGGAAAGAAAGGAATCAATCCCATAAGGTTATTGAACCAGATAAAAAAGAAAATTGTAAGCAGATAAGGCATAAACCGCTCATATTTGTGTTCGCCAATGGCGGGCTTTGCTACTTCATCACGAATAAACAGAATGATCGGTTCAAACAGCGACTGGGCGCCCCGTGGCGCCTCCATGCCACGTTTCCGGTATGCTGCGGCAACCGACAAAAAAACCCACAGCATAATTATAGCGCTGGCAAATGTTGCTGCAACATTTTTAGTTATTGATAAATCCAAAGGGACAATTTCTTCATCGGAGCCGGCTATTTTCTCAACAATTTTACCCGCATTAACACCACTGTGAGCAATTTCGAAGCCATGATAAGCAGCATGACCATGATGAAAATTAGAGGAGAGAAACAGATGCCATCCTGTATGCTTACTTCTGACAATTACCGGTAAAGGAATACTGATGTGTTTTGACCTGAATGTAAAAATATGCCAAGAATAAGCATCCTTAATATGATCGAAAATAAAATCTTTTGGCTTAAAACGCTCTTTCGCGTGACTGTTTGTGTGTTGTTCTGCTGCATTATGATGTTCATTGGCTATAAGAGGAGTAACCAGCATTAGAAGACCGGCAAGGGCAATTTGTGTGTATCGGCTCATGTTTAAGCTTTCTATCCAACACAAATCTAAATAAATTTATTTGTAAAAACTTATTTTTTTTCCTTTAAAAAATGCAGAATCGCAGAAATTTCATAAACCGAATAAATAATATATAAAACACTGAAAAACAAGACAAACTGCACTAAAGATACGAATATAACAAGTACATAAAAAATAAAAAAACCAAGAGAAATGAATAATTTAAGAAAAATGGCCACCATAAATACCCGTGAAAACGCCGGCAGATTATTTTCGGCAAAATGATACAGAGGTATTAAAAATGCAATACTGACAACAAAAAAAAAGAGTAATACAAAAGGATAAACCGATAACAAACCGGGATTAATAACAGTAAAAACAACAAAAGAAAGAATTGATAAAATAAGGGTTATTAGCAGATTAGGTAAAAGAATTCTCCTTAGGTAAATCATAATAAATTATTTTTTTGTCATATCGCGTAATGTAATATACAAAGCACCTATTACGGCAAGTAAAGATAATCCAAATGTAAAAAACGGAAACCGCGAATGAAAAAAACGATCAAGATTAAGTCCTCCCCATGTGCCCAGCAAAATAACCGCAACAAGCTGAAAGGCAAGAGATGAATAGCGGCCGTAATTAAACAGCTTTTGCCCTGGACTCTTCTTCGAAGTTGTCGGATGCTTTTCCTCCATTTATTCGGATACTGGAAACGCTGTCAGATTCCATACGGCAATTTCCGGTAAAAATACAACCCGGTTCAACAGCAAGACGGTTAACAATGATATCGCCGGTAATACGTGCCGTTGATTTGAGCGATAATAATTCGGTTGCCGTAATTTTGCCTTCAACTTTACCGGAAATATCGCCATTTTTACAATTAATTTCACCAATAATAAGACCACTTCGCCCGATTACAAGTTTACCCGAAGTTGTGAGATTACCATTCAACTGGCCATCAATCCTGATGTCAGAATTACAAATAATGTTGCCTTTAATCTGCGTTCCGATATCAACAATATTGATACCATTCGATTCAACCTCACCATTACTGTACTTTGCCATTCGTCTGCTTTTAAGGTTTAGTTACTGCAATTTTACAAACAATTTAACAGAAAATCAAATAATTACATATTTATTTAACGAATTATCCATTATAACCCCATTTCATGTAAAGTGAGCCCCAGGTAAACCCTCCGCCAAAAGCCGACAGGATAATATTGTCATTTTTCTTCAGCCGTGACTCCCATTCACACAGACACAGAGGGATTGTAGCTGCTGTAGTGTTGCCGTATTTTTCAATATTAATCATTACCTTGGATGGGTCAAGTTCCATTCTCCGGGCAGTGGCCTCAATAATGCGAATATTTGCCTGATGCGGTACAAACCAGTCAAGATCATCTGCAGACAAATTATTTTTCTTCATTAGTTCAATTGAAGTATCAGCCATCTTCATGGTAGCATATTTAAAAACGGTTTGTCCTTCCTGATAGATAAAATGTTCACCAGCATCTACTGTTTCATGAGATGCAGGCCAAACAGAACCACCTGCTTTCATGTACAGGTTATGTCTACCTGAACCATCTGTGCCAAAAATAAAATCCTGAATACCGGTATCATCGTGAGTAGGTTCGAGCAGTACAACACCTGCCGCATCACCAAAAATGCAACAGGTAGAACGATTGGTATAGTCAACAATAGAAGACATCTTATCTGCACCGATAACCAATACTTTTTTACGGTTTCCGGTTTCAACAAATTGAGAAGCCGTTGCCAGAGCATATAAAAAGCCCGAGCAGGCAGCTCCTAGATCAAAACTGAAAGCATTAACTATTCCTGTTTTATCACTTATGATATTTGCAGTGGCAGGAAACGGATGATCACCGGTAACCGTAGCACAAATAACAAGATCAATCTCGTTGGGAGAAATATTTTTTTTCTTCAAAAGTTTATTTACAGCGGCTGCAGCCATATCTGAGGGCCCTTGTCCCTTTTCTTTTAAAATATGACGCTCTTTGATGCCGATGCGTTTCATAATCCATTCATCAGAGGTATCAACCATCCGGCTTAATTCATCATTAGTAAGAACATAATCGGGCACATATGCCTCAACACCTGTTATAACCGCTTTTATCATTTACTGAATGCTTTTATTATTTGGCCAACAAGATTTGACCGGATCATTTTATCTGTACGTAAAACCATATTTTTAATTGCTTTGTCGTTAGAGATGCCATGGCCGATAAATACCGTTTTATTTATACCCAGTACAGGCATACCTCCGTAATTTTCGAAGTTGAACCCTTCAAAAAAAGTATCATTGATATTACGCTTACGAATAAGATGATAGAAGGCCTCAGCTTCTTTTAAAATCACATTACCAACAAAACCGTCGCACACAATCACATCAATATCATCACGGGTAAACAAATCATTCGGTTCAATATTTCCAACAAACCGGAAATCCTTACTGTTTTTCATAATCTGATAGGCGCTCTTTGCGGCCAGATTTCCCTTCTCTTCCTCAGCGCCAATATTCAGCAGGGCAATACCCGGATTATTTATTGAATGCATACACTCGGCATATAACTTGCCCAAAATACCATACTCATATAATACATCGGGCTTACAGTCAGTATTTAACCCGACATCGAGCAGTACTTTTTCCTTTCCGGAAATCTGCGGAACAGTAGTAATAATCGCTGGCCGCTGTACACCTTCAACGGCTTTCACGGTATACATGGCTCCTATCAGCATGGCCCCGGTATTGCCGGCGCTGGCAAATCCATCAATCTTACCTGAAGTAAGCAAATGATAAGCAACAGCAATACTCGATTTGGGCTTTTGATTAAATGCCTTAACCGGATTATCACCCATTTCGATTATCTCATCTGTATGTACAATCTGAAACAGCGATGGATCACAATTCTGCTGCTTGCACACTGCCTGAATTTTCGACTCATCGCCGATTAGCACCAGTTGGGAGTCTGCCGGCATTTCACATTGGGCGAGTATAGCACCTTTAATAATGGCTTCAGGAGCATGATCACCACCCATTACATCTAAACCTACTCGTATCATCTACGCTGTAATTATGCAGCCACAACCTTTTCAATAGCCGGCTTGCCCTTGTAATACCCACATTCGGGGCATACACGATGATATACTACTGCTGCGCCGCAATTAGAACAAGAAACAACTGTAGGCGCTTTTGCCTTATAATGTGTCCTTCTTTTATCTCGGCGCTGTTTTGATGTTTTTCTTTTCGGATTTGGCATAATAAAATGTATTATTTGTTTAAAATCTTTTTCAATTCTTCCCAACGCGGGTCTATCTCTTTTGTTCCGGCTTTTTCATGTTCCCTTAATTTTTCTATCATTTCTCTGTTACATTGTTCTTCTGTCTCGTGTACCCGCTTAAACGGCAATGCAAGAACAATATTTTCATATACATACGGCGACAAATCAATCTCACCGGTTGACGGTGGTAAAATCACCATATCGCCTGCTCCTTCATCATCTACATCAGCAAACCTTACATACAAATCATTGCTGCTGTTTATCGGATATTCAAATTCATCAAGACACCGGTCACAAATCAGTGTCACCGTACCCTTTAGATTAAAACGAAAAAAAAGAAAATCCGGTTTATTTGTAAAATCAACATCAACAATCAAACTGCAGTTTTCAATGTCCGCGCTGTCAAATAAAGTAAGGAACGTATTGTCAATACGGTAAACAAAGTGATGTTCACCTTGTTTAAGCCCTTTAAAGGGTATGATATACTCTTTTAAAACATCCACCCCTTTCTAAAAAGAAACAGCAAAATTATAAAAAAAGTTAGATACTACCTTAATATAGAGTCATTTTCGGTTTTACCCACATGGAATCTTTGTTAAATAATTATAAATCAATAACTTATTATCAATGCTCGAAGTTTATTTAGCCCAAATTTCAATGAATGAATCGAAATTTGAGATTAATCCTTAAAAACCTGAGACAGTACCTGATATGAACGGATGTTGCCAATTCCCTCGAAATGAAGTTCAAAAAACCGGATCAGTTGTTCAGCCAGAGTATTCCGGATATCTTTGGGTATATCGTGAACTGTCTGATCACCGGAAGAAAGCAATATCTTGTCAAGATAATGTGCCTGCTCGGGCAAAAGATAATGAGGATGTTCAGGGGCTGATGCAATAAAAACTCCATTCAACAGATCAAAAACAGGGGTCTGGCTGCTAAACCTGCCTGTTGGGCGGATACCGAGAAATCCGGATAGTGAGACCATGAATACCAAAAGGAATGACGGTTGAAGTTTATTATCAGCATCAATTTTCTCAATAATTGTTTGAAGATAATCAAATAACCCGGTATTTGGTTCATGTTCAATTAACAGGCGATACAGTAACTCTGCAATAAACATGGCGATAGCACTTTTTACGACATCAAAAGGAAGAGACGAAAAAACCAAAGCAGGTTTCATTTCAATAATCCGCTGCAATTCCCGTTTGTCCCTGACATCTGCCTCAATATGTAGAATAGTGAGAGGTATAAGCATAGAAGCACGCACCGACCCGCGCCTGCTTTTAACTGTGTGTAACATGAATGCCATACGACCGGCCTGACGCGTATACATGTGCGCAATCATGCTACTGTCGCCGTAACGGATTGTATGCAGCAGTATTGCAGATGTTTTAATAATCATGTTTAATTAATAAACAATAATTTGGTCATGTGCGTTTTGCTGCCATCGGTGTTACTTAAAAAAACCAGATAAACACCAGTTTGAACACGCCGTCCCTTGTAATTTTTACCATCCCATGTGGCTTGTCCGCCAAGCGATTTGGTTTCATAAACCAGGTTTCCGTTGATATCGGTAATTTTAACAATGGTATTTAAGATAAGTCCTGTAATTGTAATAAGTCCGTGATAATCTTCCCTGACCGGATTCGGGAAAACATAAACATCTTTAAAATCATTATTGGGTTCGCTGGCATCACTGCGATAAGAAATGATACCACGGTCGGTGCCAAAAAACACTTCACCCGATTCGGGATCAATAGCAATGGCTGTTATATAATTTGACAAGAGCGGACTATTCTCCCGTGTATAATGTTTAAGTTCTTTACTGCCATCGGCAGATACGAGATACACACCCGATTTGACGGTTCCAAACCATTTCCGGTTCGCTCCATCAACAGCAATGGCATTGATTGCTTCGGTTCCCAGAAAATAATCGGCCTGATCAGTTCCGTCATTACGCGGTATCTTCACCTGATTTCCCTGATAATTAGTACCGCTGAACACATCGCTGGTATTAAAATAAGCAACAGGTCCCTCAATGGTACCCACCCATATATTTCCTTCCTGATCAGCAGCAATACATTTCAGTTCGGTAAATTCATGATTATCTTGATTGAGTACTTTTACCAATACTTCCCGGTCATCAGCATCATTATCGGGTGTGCCTGCATAGTCATAAACAAAAAGACCCAGAAAGCCGGCAGTATTCTGCAATACAAGCCATAAATAATTATCCCTGTCAACTGCAATACCTTTGATAAACTGATTTTTAAATGAAGCATATTTAACCGGAAATTTTGTCCACACTCCGGCCGAAGATATCATATATAATGGTTTATTGACCAGATGCTCGGTAAAATAAAAATTACGGTTATCATCATACGTCATTGCCGAAACACGCGAATAATTTTTATCGAAGCCGGGAACCGTTTCAATAATACTGTTGGTAATATCATACCGTTGATCGAATAAATAATTTTTCACCTCACCCAAACCGTATCCAAAATAACCAATCCACGCATCACCTGCATTAGAAACATGTGCCTGTACCACCGTTGCATTCACGGCAGACATAGCCAATGGGTACCATGTATTGTCTTTCATATAATTAACGCCAAATCCTTCCCACCATTTTTCTTCGCTTAATTTACCACAGGCCACCCAAACAGTATTCTTATTAATGGAGATAGATTCGGACCGGATGCTGGACGGGCCATTCGGGAACACCCCGGGCTCAACAGCGCCGGAGGAAGAACTTCGGATTAACCCTTGTGTTTTATCGGCTAACCATAAATTACCGGCTGCGTCATAAATTGCATCAGCTTGTGCACCCGAAGAAGCAGAATGAATAACATTATTTGAAGAATTAAAAACATCTGCCTTTTGTGTTCCGGTCGCCACCAGTTTACCATAACACGAATTAAGCGTAAAACAATCGGTATACGAACCACCCGGTAATAACTGCCAAACAGAACCATTAAAATAATAGATTACATCAGCAGATGCAGACGAATAATTTGCATATACAAAACCGTTCACTGCTTCAATAGCATTAAACTTTGCAGAATAAGGAAGAGGAGCATCCTGTACCCTGCTCCAGTTTTGATAATCCACAAGTGTCGTAAGATTATAAGATGCCTTATAAATGCCACTTTCGGTGGCAGCATATAATTTTGAACCATCGTATGTAAGATCAAAAACCTCAATCGCCGATCCGTTAGGGCCGATATAGTACTGATCCTTCACCTCCATTTTATTCAGGTCAACAGTAACAATTCCAAAACCACAGGAAAGGAAAACATAATTACCGATAAATAGAATATTATTTATATTTTTCTTCCCCACAATACTTTTACTGTAGATATCCGAAAAATTAATAATATTATCACCCCTGATCAAATCAATATTTGTATTGGAATAAGCCACCATCAATAGATTTAACGCCGGGGAATAACGGATAGCTGACACACCGATATCATTCAATCCATTTGCTTTGGATAATTTATACAGTTCATTATCGCTATGATTGAGATAAAACAGCGCACCGCCCGATGTTGCGCAATAGATACGTGTTCCGGCATCTTCAATCAGGAATGCAGTATTGTAAGGAAGGTGATCGCGCCACTGGCCAAGCGCTATCTGTGCATGTAATACCTCAATACTAAATACAAACACCAGGATAGCAATACTTTTGCGACAACGGAATAGCATTAGTTTTTCCAGATTAAACGTAAAAAAAGTTAAAATAATATATCTGCGATGATTTATTCCGGTTTAAGCAAATAGTCCTTTAGTTTTTTAAATGCCAGCGCCCTATGGCTAATCTTGTTTTTTTCGTTAACAGGCATCTCGGCAAAAGTCCGGCTATATCCTTCAGGAAGAAATACAGGGTCATAGCCAAAACCATCCGCACCCCTTCCATGCTTTATTATTTCACCATTAACAATTCCATCAAAAAGCAGTTGTCTGGCACCATCAACAAATGCAATAACACAACGAAAGCGCGCCTTACGGTTTGTTACACCGTTAAGTTCAGACAATACTTTTACAATATTATCGGCAGGACTGCAATGATTACCGGCATAACGGGCTGAATACACTCCCGGAGCACCATTTAATGCGGCAATTTCAAGTCCGGTATCATCAGCGAACACGGGGATATGAAATTTCTCAAAAATAAAATTTGCTTTCTGCAATGCATTACCTTCAAGAGTGTCTTGCTCTTCGGGGATCTCACCAGAAAAACCAATTTCATTTAGCCCAACCAATTCAATGCTTGTTCCAAGCAATTGCCTGATCTCGTTTAATTTATGAATATTATTAGTTGCAAAGACAAGTTTTTTCATTTTAACAGTTATTTTCATATTACGGCAAAAAAAAACAAGAACCCTGAAGGATTCTTGTTTTCATAATACATAAACATTAAATTAATATCATCCGCCACCGGCCCTGAAACCGCCACTAAGAGTAACCGGACGTGGGTTAATACACATAACAGGCACCTTAGCGCTGTTAGCAATAATGTATTGTTCATCGGGTCCCATTACAAAATCAGCAAATCCAAGATTCCGGCTTGTCATTATAAGAATAAGATCAGCTTTAATCTCTTTCGAATAATGAATTGTTTCAACCGGGAATGGATCTTTCCCTTTTTGTGTAATTATTTCATAGTCAATCTCATGTTGCTGCAAATATTTCTTGGCAAATTGAATATTACCTTCAATGTTTTTCCGTAAAGTAGGATCAGTGCGTTTAAAAATATGAATCTTGCAGTGGTAATGCTTGGCAAGATAATAAACCCAGTTAAGTTTCTCGCGTGTTTCGCGCTGAAAATCCACGGGGAATACTACATTTTGCATACGGCTGTTCTGCGGTTTATCCTGCACAACGATAAAAGGCACTTCGGAGTTAACAATTACCTTCAACGCCCAGCTACCAGTAAGTTTTTGCATGCCTCTTATTCCATGTGTACCCATGATTACGAGGTTTGCTTCAAGTTCGGTGGCCAGTTCGCCAATAGTTGTAAAAATACTCCCGGCCCGAACAACTGCTTTTACCGGAACATTATTTTTCTTCTGTAATTCATCAGCAACCACTACTAGTTTCTTATTGGCCTCATCAATTTCGTTCTCGTTTTTAACAATATGTACAAGTGCTATATCATTACCGGTTCGCTGAGAGATAATGAGTGCATGTTCATAAGCATATTCAGCGATATGCGTAAAATCCCATGGGATTAAAATAGTGTTGTCTTTTCCTGCCATATAGGTTATATTATTAAAAATTAACTACTTACATTACTTCCGAAACATAAATCTGCATGTATAAATATAATACTTTTTTTAAAACCCACCAAATTTATCTAAAACAAAAATATACATTTTTAAATTTACCAGTTAAAAACTGATAATTATAAATTATTGAAATAGTTACGAATACGACTAAAAAAAGTGTTTTCTTCCTGGTCAGGGGCAGGAATAAAATTTGCCGATTCCGCCATTTTTTCAATATTTTTTTTCTCTTCTTTTGTTAATGTTTTAGGTATCCATACGTTGATTACAACAAACAGGTCGCCTCTTCCATATCTGTTTATATCAGCCACACCTTTATTTTTAAGCCGCAGTATTTTTCCTGGCTGGGTTCCTGGTTCTATTTTAATTTTCGCATTACCTTCAATAGTTGGAATCTCAACCTGTGCGCCTAATGCGGCTTGTGGAATGGTAATATACAGATTATAAAAAAGATTATTTCCATCGCGGGTAAGTAAAGGATGTGGTTCTTCCTCAATAAGAATCAGCAGGTCGCCATTAACACCGCCACGCACGGCGGCATTGCCTCTTCCGCTAACAGTAAGCTGCATACCCGCTGTTACGCCCGCAGGAATATCAACAGTAATCACCTCATCCTTCTGGACAATTCCCTCGCCATAACAACTGGTACATTTTTTGGTAATCGTTTTTCCCTCGCCGCCGCAAGACGGGCATATTCCCGATGTCTGCATCTGCCCGATAAACGTATTTGTAACACGTGTTACCGTGCCCGATCCCTTGCATGTTGAACAAGTATTAAATGATGAACCACTGGCAGCACCAGTTCCATCGCAGGCAGAGCACTTTACATATTTATTTACTTTTATTTTTTTCTGTACGCCTTTAACAACATCTTCCAGCGTAAGCTTAACTTTAATCCGTATGTTCGAGCCCTTATTAACACGCCGTCCGCTTCTGCTACGGGAACTACCAAATCCAAAATCGGCAAATCCGCCAAAAATATCGCCGAAATGAGAAAAAATATCATCCATAGAAATATTTTCGGCCGAAAATCCGCCTGCGCCACCTGATACCCCGGCATGTCCAAACTGGTCGTAACGGGAACGTTTATTATCATCACCAAGCACTTCATAGGCCTCGGCTGCTTCTTTAAAATTTGCTTCAGCCGTTTTATCGCCCGGGTTACGGTCGGGATGATACTTCAGCGCCTGTTTGCGATAGGCCTTTTTTATCTCCTCCTTCGATGCATTACGCTGAACCTCAAGAACTTCATAATAATCGCGTTTCGCTGCCATATCTTATCCTCCTGTTATTCAGCCACAACCACCTTAGCAAACCGGAGAATCGTATCGTTCAAATAATACCCTTTTTGAACAACATCAACAACCTTTCCTTTCATGGACTCTTCGTTTGCTGCAACCCGGGCAACTGCCTCATGTTCATCAGTAGTAAACTCTTTCCCTTTTGCATCAATCTCTTTTACTCCATTTGTCGCTAAAAAAGCTCTGTATTTACTCATTATCAATACATAACCATCTTTAACGCCTTGTAAATCAACCGATTTATCAATCATTTCCTCTGCTCGGTCAAAATCATCCATAATTGGCAACATATTTTCAATCAGGTCTTTAGATGCAGTTTTTATCATATCTATCTTTTCCTTTAAAGTACGCTTGCGGTAATTATCGAACTCGGCTGCAAGGCGAAGATATTTTTCCCTCCATTCATTTAATTCATTTTCAATCAATGATATACGCTCATTGATTTTTTGATCCTCCGTACCTTCAACCGGTAATTGATCGGCAGTTTCACCCACAATATCCGCTTGTGGATGCTGTTCATTCAACTCTGATTCCCGGACAATATCATCACTCATATATTCAATACTTTAGCATTCTTGGTGTATACAAAAGCCCTGCCATTTATACTTTTTTGACAATTTGGCACAAAAACAAATACTGAGACAGTTTATACCAATTGAACAAATCTGTAAATGGACTAAACATTTGTTGCATCGGCATTATACAGATGATATCTGGACTAAATTATAATTTCCAAATGGCATTATCTGTAAAAACTATTCAGTATATTTTTAACAATTTAACGCGAAATAAAACCAAAATATGTAGTTTTATCAAAATGACAAACAGAGATGCGTTATGCCATCAGTGATATCCATGGATGCCTGAAAACCTTCCGCCAACTGCTCGAAAAAATCCACTTTTCGTCCATTGATGAATTATATCTTCTGGGAGATTATATTGACCGTGGACCCGACAGCAAAGGAGTGATTGATTACATTTTAGAATTACGAAAGACCCACACTGTTGTTACTTTACGGGGCAATCACGAAGATATTTTTCTAAAAACATTGAATAAAGAAATACCCATACAAAAATGGCTGGAAGCGGGTGGTAATAAGACCCTTGCCAGTTATGCGATCAAACCGTATGAATATTTTTACGAAAATCCATTCCCGGGCATACCGCAAGAACATCTTATTTTTTTTAAAGAAACGCTGTTCTTTTACCGACTCGATGGATACTGGCTTGTACATGCCGGACTGAATTTTGAACATGATGATCCGTTCGCCGATTTGCCTTCCTGCCTTTGGAAGCGCTCTGTAGAACCGGACCCCGCCAAACTTGGGAAAAACATCATTGTGCGCGGACATACACCACAACAAATTGAAAAAATACGCGCTACAATTGAAAAACAAGATGCCGATATAATCAGCATAGATGCCGGATGTGTCTACACCAGTCGCCCGGGGCTTGGCCATCTGGCTGCTTTTAATCTGGATGAAAAAAAAATCGTCAGCATAGCAAATATTGATATCTGAATTATACCCAAAATGAATAATTCGAAACTTTACTTCACAGATCAGGGCAGCGGAGCGCCAGTAGTTTTGCTGCATGGCTATTTTGAGAACCATACAGTATGGGAATCCTGCACGGCAGAACTATCCGGCTTCAGCAGGGTGATTTGTCCGGATATTCCCGGACATGGCTTCTCGCCGGTTATAGGCGAAGTGCACAGCATGGAAGATATAGCATCGGCAATAAACGATATGCTTGATGATGCGGGTATTGATAAATGCTTTCTTTTCGGGCATTCGATGGGCGGATATGTCGTGCTGGCTTTTACAGAACTTTATCCGCAGCGGTTGTACGGTGCCGGACTAATCCACTCCATTGCCCATGCCGATACTGAAGACCGGAAGCAGTTGCGCAGGCAAGCTATTCAAATCATTTTAGCCGGAAGAAAAGACGAAATCATCCGCATGCATGTACCCAAATGTTTTGCCGGCGACCACCTAAACACCTTCGCAAAAGAGATCGAAAAACTCATACACGAAGCCATGCAAACACCCGAAACAGGCGTAATTGCTCTCATTCGCGGCATGATAGAACGTCCCGACCGCACCGCCATGATGCAAAAACCGCCAGTGCCAATGCTTTCGGTGATTGGCGCAAAAGACAACTATATTCCGCTTGAAATATCGCTGCAACAGGCGCGGCTGAATGAACAAAATGATATTTTGATCCTCGAAAACAGCGGACACATGGGCTTTATCGAAGAAAAAGAAAAATTCGTTTCATTTATTCGTAGCTTTATCCTTAAACATTACCCATCAACAAACCGCGCAGAATAAACCCCGATCTCAATATATACAGATTAAAGCAAAAATTAAATCACCATCATAGCATCGCCATAACTGCCAAAGCGGTATTTTTCGGCAATCGCTGTTTTATATGCTTTAAAACAGAGGTCGTATCCGGTAAATGCCGCCACAAGCATCAGAAATGATGAATAGGGAAGCTGGAAGTTAGTAATCAGCATCGTTGGGATCCTGAATTCGTAGGGCGGAAAAATAAATTTATTGGTCCATCCATCATAAGGTTTCAGATATCCCTGGGTTGAAACAGAACTCTCAAGAGTGCGTGCCGTTGATACACCTACAGCACAAATATTTTTCTTTGCATCAACAGCGCGGTTCACAATATCTACGGCCTCGTTGGGAATAATAATCCGTTCCGAGTCCATCTTATGCTTGGTAAGGTCCTCAACATCTATCGTGCGAAAATTTCCCATTCCCACATGAAGCGTAATCTCCCCAAAATTCACTCCTTTAATTTCCAGACGCTTCATCAGTTCACGACTAAAATGTAAGCCGGCAGTAGGAGCAGCAATAGCGCCCTCGTGCTTGGCATAGATGGTCTGATAACGCTCATTATCCATTGGCTCCACCTTACGGCGTATGAACCGGGGAATTGGTGTTTCACCCAAACCATAAAGCAGTTTCTTAAATTTTGGATAATCGCCATAATATAAAAAACGCAGGGTCCGTCCGCGCGATGTTGTATTATCAATAACCTCAGCGACCAACTCATCATTTTCGCCAAAATACAGTTTATTGCCAATACGGATTTTACGGGCAGGATCAACTAACACATCCCATAATTTTTGCTCACGATTGAGTTCCCGTAAAAGGAATACCTCTATTTTAGCACCTGTCTTTTCCTTATTGCCAAATAAACGGGCCGGAAAAACCTTAGTATTGTTAAATACGATTACGTCCCTGTCGGTAAAGTAATCTATCATCTCTTTAAAAATACAATGCTCTATTTTACCTGTTGAACGATTAACTACCATGAGTCGTGACTCATCACGGACTTTTGAAGGATACTGAGCGATTAATTCTTCAGGAAGTTTGTAGTGGAACTGGGATAATTTCATTTAAATAACATATTGATTAACAGACAATTTATGAATCTTGCATTTTTTTAGAGTGCAAATATACACCCATACCCCCCCCGATTGCAAGTTTTTTTTCAATTTCCTGCAAAGAAATAGCGTCCGAAATATCATAAGTTCCTGTTTTTGTGCGTCTTAATCCAATAAGTACGGCTCCTGTTCCTAATATTTCCCCCAGCTTAGATGTCCATGAACGTATATAAGTACCTGTACTGCAATTAATAATCACTTCCAAAACCGGGTAATTATATGTTTTTATAGCCGCTGAATAAATGGTAATTTGACGTTTTCCCATTTCAACTATTTGTCCCTTTCTGGCTGCCTCGTAGGCATGTTTTCCATTAAGCCGGATAGCAGAATAAACTGGCGGCTGTTGAATAAGTTCACCTGTAAGCTGACCGATAGCTGCCTTTACCTCTTCGTACTCAATCATCCCGTGGATGGTGTTAAACCGTAAAGGTGTTTCCATATCATAAGAATCAGAAACAGCGCCCAGAAAAATAGTTGCATAATATTCCTTATCTAGATTCTGATACAATGAAATCTGTTTTGTGGCTTTCCCGGTGCAAACAATCATCAGGCCGCTGGCCAGGGGGTCAAGTGTTCCGGCATGCCCTATTTTAATCCTCTTTACACCGGCAAAAGCCGAAATAATCCGACGCAGGCGACTAACTAAAAAAAAAGAAGTAATAAACAGCGGCTTATCCAATAAAAGCATACGTCCCTCGACAAATTCAGCCGGGTAATCTGGGATTATCATATCTTACAATCCGGAAACTAAAGAAATAATTCCAACAAAATAGCAGTATACAGCAAACCAAACCAGGCCACTTTTTTTAACGACTGTAATCATCGTTTTACAAGCGAAAAGCCCTGTAATGAAGGCAGCCAGAAATCCTACTGCAAGAACAGAAACATCTATTGCTGTATTGTTTGGTTGAGTAAGAGAAAAAAGTTTAAGAAAATTTACGCCGATAATCGGGACAAGAACCATCAGAAAAGAAAAACGCGTAACCTGTTCTCTGTCGCAACCCATCATTAACCCGCTGCTTATTGTGGTTGCCGAGCGTGATAATCCGGGTAAAACGGCAAATGCCTGTGCAATACCCATCACCAGGGCATGTCCAAAACCAACATCTTTGCTGTTATTTTTCTGAATGTATGAAAAAAAGAGAAACGTGCCCGTAAGCAAGAGCATACTGCCTATCAGCACAAGATTAGATGAAAATGTTTGCTCAACCTTCTTTTCAAAGAATACGCCTACAATTAACACCGGGATCATTGAGATCACAATTTTTACAAGGTATATAACCGAATCGTTCATCTGAAAACGAAATGCATCACGCAACAATTTTACAATTTCAGAATAAAAAACCACGATTGTGCTAAGTACTGTGGCCCCATGTACAACAACCACAAACAAAAGATTCTCCTGGTCGGGCATACCCAATAAAACGCGACCTAATTCAAGATGACCGTCACTGGAAACAGGCAGAAATTCTGTAAGACCTTGTATAATACCTAAAACAATAGCTTGAAAATATGTCATGCTTACTTTGTTATTCCGGCTTTTCGTCCGGTCGCTTCATAATGGCATAAATCTCGAATGCATATCCGAAAATAACAACCAGAGGAGCAAGCGTAAGACGGCGGAAGTTGAATATTTCGGGATTAAATTCATCGGGAGTTGCGGCTTTCCCGCCTATCATCAATACAAAACCAATTACAATAATACCAAAACCGATAGCCATCAGTTTATAATTTTCGGCGGTCAGAGGAAAGTCAATGCTTTTCTGTGGTGTTTTTGTCTGAATAGATTTTTTTGCTGCCATATTTTTTCTTGTTTAACGACAAATATAAGCTAATAGTATAAATGATCAACCTTAATATTCAAAAACTTGTTTACGGCAAAAAAGGTTGAGAACATACTGATAAAAATCCCAATAAAAAAGATAAAAGCAATAAGTAATCCGATAATCAGAGGATCGTTAAGCGACATAAGGTCGCCGATCTCAATCTGGATAAAATAAGATAATAGCGCAACCAGCGTTGTAGCAACAGCGCCGGCAATGAGTCCATGCAGAATACTTTGGTTAAGAAATGGCCTCCGGATATAACTTCTGGTCGCCCCGACAATCAACATAGTATTAATAATAAATCGTTTTGAATAAACAGCAAGACGGATTGTATTATTGATGAGCGTAACAGCAATTAAAAACATCAGTACACCAAACAAAAGAATAATGATGCTAAGTTTTCGCACATTCTCATTTACTAGATGAACGAGTGAGCGCTGATAATAAATCTCCTTTACCTGCGGGAATGCCTGCATTTCCTTTTCAAACTGGGCTATGCTTTCAGTATTCGCATAATCGGCAAACAAGCGTACATCAATGGATGCCAAAAGAGGATTATATCCGAGGAAGCCAATAAAATCTTCACCCAGTTCTTTCTTCAGGTCTGCGGCTGCCTGCTCTTTTGTAATGTAACGGGTAGATTTAACATAGGGCCGTGCATCAAGGAGTTTTTGCAGCCGGAAGATATCGGCCTGACGAACATCTTCCTTAATAATAACAGAAAATCCGATATTCTCTTTTACATAAGCCGCAATTTTCTGTGCATTGAGAAAGAGCAATCCGGCCATACCAACCAAAAACAACAATAAAGAAATACTTGCCACCATTGCAACATAGGCCGATGCCAGACGACGCCGGCTAACATTATTTTCGTCTCGTACCATTTATCCTTTTGCGAACGAATAAAAAATTATGAAAAAAATTAAAAATTCAAAATCTCAATCCATCCAAACGTATCCTCCCGGTCGCCGAACTGTATTGCAGTAAGACGTTTGTATAATTTTTCACAAACAGGGCCTGCATTATCGCTGGTACAATAGGTGTATGTTTTATTCATCTCTTCGTCCACAATTTTACGGATGGGTGAAATAATAGCTGCTGTACCGCAGCCGCCAGCTTCCTGAAACGTTTCAAGCTCCTCAACCGGAATCTGGCGTTGTTCAACCTTCATTCCTTCATCTCTTGCGAGATCCATCAAGCTCATATTGGTGATTGAAGGCAACACCGAATCTGATTTGGGAGTAACATAAATATTATTCTTAATTGCAAAGAAATTTGATGGACCACATTCGTCAATATATTTTTTCTCTTTCGGGTCAAGATAGATAACCGATGTATATCCCAGTTTTTTGGCTCTGTCCAATGAACGTAAACTGGCGGCATAATTTCCACCGACTTTAATATTTCCGGTGCCCTGAGGGGCCGCACGGTCGTAATCGCGGCATAACAGATAATCGCCGGGCTTAAAGCCAGATTTAAAATATGGCCCAACCGGAGTTACAAAAACCATAAAAAGGTATTCTTCAGATGGCTGAACACCGACGATAGGACTTACACCAATCAATAAGGGGCGAATATAAAGCGTTGCGCCGGTGCCATAGGGTGGCACAAATCGTTCATTTAATGCAACAGCTTTCTTAATACAGGCGCCAAATAATTCTTCCGGAACACCCTGCATCAGAATGCCGTCGGCTGAGCAACGCATCCGGCGGGCATTCTCCTGCCATCTGAATAAACGAATCTGATTATCCTTGCCCCGATAGGCCTTTAATCCTTCAAATGACTCCTGCCCGTAATGCAGGCATGTAGAGGCCATTGGCATTGTTATCTCTTCGGATGTGGATACTTCAGGCTCACTCCACCGTCCGTTACGGTAGTAACTCCGCACATTGCAATCGGTCTTTACATAAGCAAAAGGTAAATTTTTCCAATCGAGATCCGCTAATTTAATTGTCTTTCCCATAAAATTCATAATCAGCCACAAAAATAATAAAATAGCCCTCTCATTATCCTTTCCCGGCAGGTTATTTATAAAAAAAATAGCGGAACATCATTTTTCCGGTGAAACACAAACTTGATGAGGACAAGACCTATCGGACACACTGTTTAACTGAAGCATCACGGATGCAAGATAAACAAGCGCAACAGGAACCATAAACCGTGAACAACCGACAGGACCCGAAAGAAACGAAACGTAAATCAAAATAAAGAGAAACAAGCCCCTTATAACCATTGAAATTTTACGGTTAAATAAAAACTGAATAAACAATATTATCTTTATCAGATTAACCAGAAACACCACAAACAGCAATACAAGTAAACCGATATTCATTTTACTAAAATAACTGATCAGTCCGTGCCATCCATAATGCAATAACTGATACTGTAATCCGTGCAGGTTAAGACGTTCAGCATTAAGAATACTGTAAATATCGAACCTGCCCGGATCAATAAAAAAATAAATCATTCCTTTCAGATGAAGGATTGCATAAGTAAACCAGTCGGCAAAAATAAGCTCCTTTGATACTTTCCTGAAATAGATCTGTTGTTCTTTGTATTCCTTTATCAATGATGCCTGCCGGTCAATCGAGTCAATGATCTGTTTAGCCGTTTCGGGCTCATAATGGGCCTGTAACAGCATAAAAGCATTGTAATTATAAATATTCAATGTCGTTATCCCCGAAAACTCGGCATATCCTGTACGCTGCTTATTCCATTGCATATAACCCACAACCATTAGCAGAGGAATAAATGCCGTCAGTATTAAAATCCATTTTCTCTTCCTCAATCCATAAAAGAAAACTCCTAAAAAATTGGGAAACACAAGCAAATAGAACACCGGCTTGGTAAACAAAGCAGCAATCAGTGAAAACGTGTAACCCCATACATCGCCATTGCTGTAATGATAAAAAAGACGAACCAGAAAGACCATCATCAGGATAATAAAAAACTGTACGAGAATTTCACTCATGATCATATTGGCATAGATAATCTGGGATGGAGTTGACAGAATAAAAAAAAGTAAAAAAAGATCATTGCGTTTGTTATAGCCAAGCTGCAACAGAAGATTCCGCATCAAAATCAGATTCATCACTGAAAGGATATTTTGTATAAATACAACAAACAAATCGCTATTAATAATTGTTTTACAGAGCAAAATAAAAAAAGGATAAACCGGAGGCCGGAGCGTTAGGTATATCGGGACAATGGGTTTCGATAGATCAGCACAATAAGATATACCGTAACTTTTAATATTGAATGCCTGCGTCAAGTATTCGCGGGAATCAACCATATACAAATGGTTGTTCGCTATCTGATAAAAAAACACCAAAAGGTGCAAAAAAATTATCGTAAGATAAAAATAGTTTTTTTTAAAAAAACTTTTCATACAGGTTATCAGTGGTGCAAGTGTAATAAAATTTTCCATTATTCTTTCCATACATATCCGGTTCATTTCAAAAAATAATCGTTGTAAGCAATCGCAAAGAGCCATTAAAGAAATCTGCCTGATAATTATTCATTTAAAAAATATTACTTTTGGCCACAGAAAAAACGAATCACTATGAATCAGGATGATGTATTTAAAAAATTAGTTTCTCATTGTAAAGAATATGGGTTTATATTTCAATCAAGTGAGATTTATGACGGATTAAGCGCAGTATATGATTATGCACAAAACGGATCGGAATTAAAATTTAATATCCGCCGCTACTGGTGGGATGCCATGGTTAAACTGAACGAGAATATTGTAGGTATTGATGCCGCGATTTTCATGCATCCGGAGACATGGAAGGCCTCCGGCCATGTTGATGCATTTAACGATCCGCTGATTGATAACCGGGATTCAAAAAAACGGTATCGTGCCGACAACCTGATTGAAGAATATCTGCAAAAACTACAAGAAAAGATAGATAAAGAGATTGAAAAAGCAGCTAAAAAATTTGGCGAACAATTCGACCGCGCCAAATATATCAGCACCAATCCACGGGTATTGGAATATACAAAAAAACTGGAAGACATCACAACCCGCACGAATAAGGCGCTTGCTTCTGATGATTTAACCGAACTCAAACAGATTATTGTTGATTGTGAGATTGTATGTCCGGTGTCCGGATCACGCAACTGGACGGAAGTCCGGAAATTCAATCTGATGTTCGACACTCAACTGGGTTCTGTAAGCGATGAGTCGAGCACCATATATCTCAGGCCAGAGACCGCACAAGGCATTTTTGTTAATTATCTGAACGTACAGAAAACAGGCCGAATGAAAATTCCATTTGGTATCGCGCAAACCGGCAAGGCCTTTCGTAACGAAATTGTAGCACGGCAATTTATTTTCCGGATGCGTGAATTCGAGCAGATGGAGATGCAGTTCTTTGTTCCTCCGGGCACTGAGCTTGATTGGTTTGACCAGTGGAAAGAAACCCGCATGCGCTGGCATAAAGCATTAGGGTTAGGCGACGATAAATACCGCTTTCATAAACACGAAAAACTTGCCCATTATGCTAATGCTGCCTTTGATATTGAATTTGCTTTCCCTTTCGGATTTAAAGAACTGGAAGGGATTCACTCGCGTACCGACTTCGACTTGTCGCAGCATGCCAAATATTCCGGGAAAAAAATAACTTATTTTGATCCGGAACAAAACCAGAGCTATATTCCATATGTTATCGAAACATCAATCGGCCTTGACCGTATGTTTCTCGCTGTTCTCTCGGCATCCTATACTGAGGAAAAAGTAAAGAATGACGAAGCGGAAGGAGAAGAACGTGTTGTACTTAGTATCCCGCAGGCACTGGCGCCGGTTAAAGCCGCTGTTTTTCCTCTCGTAAAAAAAGACGGATTACCTGAAAAAGCCATTGCACTCTTTGACGAATTAAAATACGACATCAATTGCCAGTACGAAGAAAAAGACACCATTGGCAAACGATACCGCCGGCAGGATGCTATTGGCACTCCCTATTGCATTACCATTGATCACCAGACACTAACCGATGACTCGGTTACCATCCGTGAAAGAGATTCGATGAAACAGGAACGGGTACCCATAGGAGCAGTCGGAAAAATCATTGGCCAGAAAACCAGCATGACTGATTTATTAAAAAAACTTTAATTATACAGAACTGCTCCACAACGTTTATTTACACGATAAATATGGAATACGTTTCGATCTGTAATTACCACGTATGAAATCTCTTCTGATCATCACATACTATTGGCCTCCGGCCTCAAGCCCCGGAGTATACCGTTTTCTGAAATTCTGCAAATATTTGCCTGACTTTGGCTGGAGGCCTGTAGTGTTAACTGTCAGAAATGGGAGTTATCCGGCATACGATCCTTCCCTTTTAAAAGAAATACCCGAGGGGCTTAAAGTATATAAAACACCAACCATTGAGCCATTCGCCTTGTTTAACCGGCTTTCGGGGAAAAAAGGCAAATCGGTACCGGTTGAAATAACACCTTCCAAAACGAACACCTCCTTGTTGAACCGTCTCATGTTCTGGATACGTGCTAACTGGTTTATTCCTGATGCGCGTATCGGATGGAAATGGTTTGCAGTTAATGCCGCTATAAAAATTATCCAATCAGAAAAAATAGATGCAGTTATTTCTACCGGCCCGCCACACAGCACTCACCTGACAGGCCTTGCATTAAAAAAGAAAACGGGAATTCCGTGGATTGCCGATTTCCGTGACCCATGGACAAACATTTTCTATAACGAACATTTCCCACGCACACCCCGTACCATAGAAAAAGACAAGAAACTGGAAGACACCGTTGCAGCCACAGCCGATGCTGTTGTTGTTATCAGTAACGGACTAAATAAGGAATTCCGGGAGAGGGCGCGGCGAATCGAAACTATACACAACGGCTTTGATACAATTGATATGCCCTGCCGAACCAATGAAAAAACACCCCGGTTTGTGATGACATATATTGGCAATATGCCGGCCAACCGTAATATACCAATGGTTTGGCAAGCATTAGCTGAACTGAAAAATGAATTAAAAAACTTTTCAAAAAATTTTACGCTGATGCTCATAGGCAGCATTGATCAAACAGCCATAGACGACCTGCAAGCTGCCGGCATCGGTGATATAATCAACATCCGAAGCTATATCCCACACGATGAAGCGGTACGCATCATGTCAAATACAAACATGCTGTATTTCATGATTAATCAGGCAAAAAACAATTCACTCATTATTACCGGTAAACTGTTTGAATATCTCGCCAGTTGCGCCCCAATGGTCTCCGTTGGCCCTGCTGATGGTGACGCAGCAAAACTGATCGAAGAGGCCGGTCGCGAAAAGATGATTGAATATTCCAATAAAGATGGTTTTAAATCAGTTGTTTCCCGGTATTATAATCAATGGATGCAAACCCGTCAGCTTGAAGTGCTTCCCTGCACGCGGCTTGAGCAATTCAGCCGCAAGGAACTCACCAAAAAACTGGCCACACTGCTGGATTCTCTGGTATCAAAATAAGAGCACAACTCTTATCGCTAATCTCTGGCGGAATTAGCAAATCAATTTCTTCAGCCACTGGCACCATATATCAATGCCATTACCATTTCGTGCCGAGAGTTCAATAAACTGTAGTCCCGGATTGATTCGCAATGCATATTCTTTTAACCGGTCTGTTGAAAAATCAACATAGGGCAACAGATCCGTTTTATTAATGATACAGAGCTGTGATGTACGAAACATATCCGGATATTTCAACGGTTTATCATCGCCTTCGGTTACGCTGATTATCACAATACGCCTTGATTCACCCAAATCGAACATTGCCGGACACACCAGGTTGCCAACATTCTCGATAAACAGCACACTATTCTCCTTCAATTTTAGCTGATGCATTGCACGGTAAATCATTGATGCATCAAGATGACAACCGCTTCCTGTATTTATTTGTACGGCCTGTGCGCCGGCTGCCAAAATTCGTTCGGCATCATTCGTTGTTTGTTGATCTCCTTCGATCACTGCAACAGATAACTCATCATGCAGATTCCGGATTGTCTGCTCCAACAGCGTTGTTTTGCCTGAACCGGGAGAACTAACCAGATTTAATGCGATAATACGCTTTGCCTCAAAAAATCCACGGTTATGTTCTGCCTGAAGGTCATTTGCACTTAGTATCTCTTTCTCAATCCGGATCATTTTAGCTTCTCCGGAACTGACCACAGCATGGGTATGGTTCACATCCTTATGATAATCGTGGTGATGCTTATCATGATGATGTTTATGGTGATGATCATGGTGTTTGTCATGGCTGTGTTTTTTGTGGTGATAATGACTGTCATGATCATGGGATTGTTCATCATGTGAATGATATCCGCTTTCCGGATGTTTATGCAAAATCTGTTCCTTGCCATCCGGTCCGGTTATCCGTATCTGATCATTATTCTCGCATCCGCATGTATCGCACATAATCAACTATTTTCAGCAAAGTTAATCATTTGTCAAATCAAATGCTCATGCTTTTTATCATGGTTTGAAAAACACTTACTATAGAACTGCAAAATAGCAGGCCAACCATTGTCGAACCAATTGCAAAACAAGGATAACATCCTTTAATAGAATTCTTCCGAAATTATTCAATTTTCAGATTAGTTGCAATAATTTGCTTTTTAATAAATATATTAAAATTTGGTATGATCGAAAAAGTGTTATTTCAATCACAATTATATTCATCCCAACTAAAAAAAATAGTTATATTTGTTCAAAAAACAGCACAATTATGGACTTTGTAAAAGAAATACTGGAACGAAAAGGTCAGGAGTACTATTGGGTTACTCCCGAGACCAAAACTGTTGATGCGTTAGGGCTGATGGCTGAAAAAAATATCGGCGCCATATTGATTCTGCGCAATGGTAAAATAGCAGGCATTTTCTCCGAGCGGGATTTTGCGCGTAAAAGCATCGCTAAAACCGGCTCCACCCTCGAATTGCCCGTGTCGGAATTCATGTCTCCTATTATGTACACGGTAAACATTAAAACCACTGCCCGTGAGTGTATGGAGCTGATGACAGATAAACATGTACGTCATCTTCCTGTGATGGATGACGAGAAACTGCTGGGCATTATTTCAATTGGCGACATTGTCAATAAAATAATGAACGATCAGCGTAAGATGATCTCATACCTTGAGGACTATATCGTCAGGGGTTAAAACTATTCGGCAGTTACTGATTTAACCTGCAATTCACGACCACTGATCACGCTAACCGCTGTGCTATTGCATTTCGGACAAGCATTATAGTATTCCTCCGCAGCAAATTCAGTGTGACATGCATTACACTTTACTCTGCCCGGAACTTCAATAATAATCAATTCAGCGCCCTCCGCCATGGTATCTTTAACTGTTGCTGTCATGGCGAATTCCAGCGCTTCACGCACCACCCCCGACCAAACACCGGCCTCAATGGTAATGGATGTAACACGTGAACAACCGGCCTTTGTCGCTTCGGCAACGGCGATCTCAACAACACTTTGGGCTAACGACAATTCGTGCATACTCAACAAATTCGAGGCAACTGTTCGCCGGCCAGCATATCCATTATTCTCTTACCGCCAACAACTGTATTTAATATCACTCTGGGTTTTTCAGTACCGGTAATTTCACCGATAACTGCAGCGTCTTTCCCTTCAGCCATTGACTGCATAATCTGTACTGCCTTTGTACTGTATGCTGCCGGCACCACCATTACTACTTTCCCTTCGTTAGCTACATACAAGGGATCAAAACCAAACACCTCGCAAATCCCCCGCACACTATCATCAATTGGTATATGCTCTTCATCAAGTGATATGCCAAGTTTTGTCATTCCGCAAAGTTCAACCAACACAGTTGCCAATCCACCACGGGTTGCATCGCGCATAAATGACACGGGGACCTCCTCTGTAACGGCACGAATCAATGAATACAACGAGCCGCAATCCGATTCCACCGGTGTATGATAGTGTAATTGCTCGCGGCTGCTCATCACCGCCATCCCATGATTGCCCAACGATCCGTTTACAATTATCTTATCACCCGGTCTACATTCGCCGGCTCCGGCTATATGTTTAAACTTTTTATCTAAAACACCTACTCCGGATGTAGTAATAAATATCTTGTCACATTTTCCTTTATTCACCACCTTGGTATCACCTGTAACGATAAGTACCCCTGCCTTCTTTGCTTCAGCAGCCATGGATACGACTATCTCCTCGAGCCGGTCAAATGCGAAACCCTCCTCAATAATAAACGACGCAGAAAGATATAACGGTTGTGCTCCGGTAACAGCAATATCATTTACGGTACCGCATACCGCCAGTTTGCCAATGTTACCGCCGGGGAAAAAAACAGGATCAACAACATAACCATCAGTTGTAAAAACAATATCATTACAATCAATATGCAATAATGCCGAATCAGTAGACCTCATCAGTGGCTCGTTATTAAAATGTTTTAGAAACACCGATGCAATAAGCTCGTGCGACAATTTGCCGCCACTACCATGTCCGAGAAGAATAGTTGACTTATTCATTTCCATATAAATAATATGCAGCACAAGCGCCTTCACCTGATACCATACATGCACCTATGGGAGAAACAGGATTACATGCTGTGCCAAATAATTTGCAATCGGGAGGAATTTTTTGTCCTCGTAAAATCTCGCCACAAATACAACCCTTGGGCTCAGAAGATGGCTTAACCGAAACAGGAATATTTATTTCGGCATCAAATGATTTATATTTATCCTTTAACCGCAGGCCGCTAAGGGGTAAAACACCCAATCCGCGCCACCAGTCATCACACGGCTCAAACACATTATTCACCATTTCTCTTGCTTTCATATTTCCCTGAGGTTGTACAACACGGGTATACTGTATTTCCACCTTGGGCTTATTCGCATTTACCTGCCGTACCAGCATAAGTATTGACTGAAGGATATCCACCGGTTCGAAGCCCGATATCACAACAGCTTTGCCAAAGTTAGAAGCAATGGCAGTATATATTGATGTTCCGGTAACTGTTGAGACATGGCCTGGCGCAACATAACCGTCAATAGCCACACCTTCATCAATTAGCGCAGCCATAGCCGGAGGCATCACTTTATGAGAACTGAGCAAAAAAAAGTTTTTCAGTTGCTGCTCCTCGGCTTTTAGTATCCCTGCAGCGCTCATAGGTGTTGTTGTCTCAAATCCAATGCCAAGGAAAATAATCTTTTTCGACCGGTTTGCTTCGGCCACGGCCAGTGCCTCGACAACCGAATAAACAATCCGGACATCAGCGCCATTGGCTTTCTGCTGAAGTAATGACGAATCAGAACCGGGAACACGAAGCAGATCGCCATAACTACACACAATCACATCATCCATACGACTGTATTCAACCGCCTTATCAACAAACTGCTGCGAAGTTACACATACCGGACATCCGGGGCCGGAAAGCAGTTTCACCTGTGCAGGAAGTAAAGAAGGAAGACCAAATTTATGAATAGCCATTGTATGACCACCACATACTTCCATAAACGACATCGGCCTGGTTGCCTGAATTGAAATTTGCTCTGACAGTTCTTTTGCCAGTTTCCGGTCGCGATATTCATCAATATATTTCATTCAAACGTATTATAATTAATCAATTTGTCTCGTGGATTATCCAAATAATATTCAATATCGTATAATAACGGTTTGTGCATAAACATTTCATTCGAAAATACTTTTTAACACAAAATGAATGTTCAGCTAACTATCCTCTTTCACAATTCCGGCAATCTTCAGATACTTTAATGTTTCCTGTGCTTCCTGATCACTGATTTTCTGTAATGCAAAACCAGAATGAACAAGCACATAATCGCCTGGTTTAATATTTTCCACCAACCGGAGATTTGCTTCGATCAGCGATCCACCAATAGACACCCGGGCTGTTTCACCTTCAATGGACATCACTCTGCATGGTATACTCAAACACATAACTGCCTCCTTTTTGCTGCTATTAATAATTGTCCTAAAGAAATTCCTCCATCATTTGCAGGAATTTCAGAATGCGAAAATACTTTAAATCCACGGTATATCAAACCTGCCTCTGATTGTTCGAGCAGATAACGGTTTTGAAACACACCGCCGGATAGAACCACTTTGTTTATTGCAAACTCATTTCTCATCTGTTCGGCAATAGTAAAAATATATTCAGCCACAGTATTATGAAATTTAGCTGAAATAACTGTTTTATCTGTTCCATCAACTAAATCATTTGTGATCTGTTTAATTAATAACGGCGTATCAAATATTTTATTGAAAGGTACGGAATAAAACTGATCTGTATTTTGATGCAAAGCATTTTCAAGCCGCATAGGGGCTTCGGCATGAAAAGATGAAACAGTACAATAATTTAAGATGGCAGCAACAGCATCGAACAGCCGTCCGGCAGATGAACACAGAGGTGCATTAATTTTCTTATCAATAGCTTCAATCACTGATTCTATCTGGGATGAGGGGATCGTCCTCAAAAAATCAACAGGTAACTCCAGCATTGAACGGCCCAACGCAGCATATAAAAAAGATACTGCTGAACGCCATGGTTGTTCAACTGCTTTGTCTCCTCCCGGTAAGGGTATTGATTTAAAATGGGCAAAACGAACCATCTCGTTCAGGTCGCATTTTAAAACCTCTCCGCCCCATATCGTTCCATCGGTTCCATAACCGGTACCATCAAAACTAATGCCTGTAACCATCTCATCTAAACTATGTTCGGCCATACATGAGCCAATATGTGCATGATGATGCTGGATATAAACAACCGGTAATCCGGTTTCGAGGGCATAACGGGTCGAAAGATAATCCGGATGCATATCACATGCGATTAAAGAAGGAGAAAAACGGAATAGTGTTTTAAACCGTTCGATTGTTTCGGTGTAAAAATCAAATGTATCAGCATTTTTCAGGTCGCCGATATGTTGACTGAGGATTGCATTTTCTGCTTTTCCTATAGCAAATGTATTTACCAATTCTGCTCCGGTGGCAAGAATCCCTTCGGTATTAACCGTCAGTTTTACCGGCGCAGGCACAAAGCTGCGTGAGCGTCTTATAAGCCGGTGCCGCTTACCCGCGACAAAAAGTACCGGATCATCAACGCGGTTAACAATCACCCGATTATAGCTGATCACCCCTGCAGTAACCGGTCCAAACACCTGATGCGCTTCATGGTCATCGGTAATTATCGGCGCATCTGAAAGATTAGCACTTGTCAGTACAATTGCCGGAGTGGTAAGTTTCTCAAAAAGCATGTAATGAAAAGCCATATAGGGCAACATCGCGCCGGTAGTATTTAACCCGGCGCTCACCATAGGTGCAAGCGGGCGACGTGTTTTCAAAAGCACAACCGGTCGCTGCCATGAAGAAACAAGGTTTCGTTCCTCGTCGGACAAAAATACAAATTCGTTCATCTCTTGCGGATTTCGAAACATAACAGCAAATGGTTTAGCATCGCGCTGCTTGATTTTTCGTACTTTTTCCACTGCCTCCGGTTGCAATGCATCACAACAAAGGTGATAACCACCGGTGGCTTTAATAGCAAGAACCTCTCCACTATTTAACAACCGTGCTGCCTCATCAATAATCTGCCCGATTTCCGGGATTTGACGCTCTTTGCAAACCATTAAATATGAAGGGCCGCAATGATTACACGCAACGGGTTGGGCGTGAAACCTTCTGTCTGTAATCATTTTATATTCCTTTTCACATAAATCGCACAGAACAAACGACTTCATGCTTGTGCGTTCGCGATCGTAAGGCAACGACTCAATAATAGAGAACCGCGGGCCACAATGCGTACAATTAATTAACGGATAATTGATCCGGTGCGGTTGAACCTGCAAATCAGTTAAACAATCATCACAAACAGCTATATCCGGACTAATCTCGGTTACTTTATCAGAGTACTCTGCACTTGGAAGTATCTCGAAAATACCTGAGCTCTTCTCGTAAGTCACCACTTCGTCAATAGCGTAAATTTTAGATGCAGGTGGTCTTTCATTATAAATACGCGATATAAAGCCACGCACCTGTAATGGCTCTCCCTGCACCAAAACCTCGACATTGGCGCTGGTATTGCGCACCCAACCTTTCAGTCCCTGTTCCTTTGCAATCCGGTAGATAAAAGGACGAAAACCAACTCCCTGCACCAATCCGCTAATTGTCAGCCGTACGCTAATAAAATTTACATTCGGAAACACTTTGTTATAAATTATTATTTCATCCTATCACAATATAAAAAACGATATGCAAGCCGTTTTATTAAAAAATTCAATATCTATTTTCATATTCTTTCAATTTACAGCTATAAGTATAAGATGGTATACTCCAATTCAGGGTAAACACTTAAATCGAGCATATACATCAGTATTAAAGAGATTTATTCCTATCTAAACATTAATCAAAAATAGTTTGCTGAATTTGTATAAAAAAATAAAAATAATAAATACTTTTGTGAGTGTGAAAAAAATAACAATAATCAGTTTGATTAACGATGAAGAACACGATTAATGAAGTACTTGCACGGTACAATAAAGATGCCGGCCGTTTAATGGATATTTTGATTGATATTCAAAACGAAGCCGGATATATCAGCAACGATGCCATTTCAACCATCAGCAAAGAATGCTGCATTTCGTCTGCTGATGTAGATCAGACGATCTCATTCTATCATTTTTTCTCCCGTGTACCGCGAGGGAAGTATACTATTTTTCTCAATACCAGTATTACCAGCTATATGGCTGGTCGTGATGAAGTTGCCCGTTGCTTTGAAAAAGAAGCGGGATGTAAATTCGGTTCAGTTTCAAAAGACGGACTGATAGGATTGTTCGAAACGGCCTGCATAGGTATGAATGATCAGGAACCGGCAGCGCTGATCAATGGTATAGTTTTCACACGGCTCACTCCGTACAGAGTGCGGGAGCTTGCAGCCGGTATGAGAGCCGGAAAAAATGTAAACCAATTGATTGCAGAAAGTTACGGAGACGGAAAAAATGCCGATATCCGTACTATGGTCTTTAATAACATCCGAAAAACAGGCCCGGTGCTCGATTCATCCTATATTCCGGGAACAGTACTAAAAAACAAACTCTCAACCCTTACGGCCGAACAAGTAATCGGCGAGATCAAAAACTCCGGTATGCGCGGACGCGGCGGCGCCGGATTCCCTACAGGTATGAAGTGGGATTTATGCCATCGCTCAAAAGGAAACACTAAATATATTTTCTGTAATGCAGACGAAGGAGAACCCGGAACATTTAAAGACAGGGTAATTCTTACTGAACGTCCCCTGCTGCTTTTCGAAGGCATGGCTATTGCCGGTTATGCTACAGGAGCAACCGAAGGTATTATTTACCTCCGACACGAATACAAATATATGCAGCAATATCTCGATGCACAATTAACCGAGGCACGCAAACAAAAAATGCTTGGTAAAGATATTGCAGGCATCAAGGGCTTTTCCTTTGATATCCGCGTTCAGTATGGCGCCGGGGCCTATATCTGCGGCGAAGAATCGGCGCTTATCGAATCGGCCGAAGGCAAGCGAGGCGAACCACGCGACAGGCCACCATTCCCGATAGATAAAGGTTACAAACAAATGCCAACAGTTATCAATAATGTCGAAACTCTTTGTCTTGCTGTCCGCATAATCGAGCAGGGCTCATCCTGGTTCCGCTCTCTTGGCACCCACGATTCGAGCGGTACCAAGCTGCTGAGCATATCGGGCGACTGCAAGTTTCCGGGCATTTACGAGATTGAATGGGGCATGCCGGTAATGGAAATGCTTAAAATGGTTGGCGCTGATCAGGTTCAGGCCGTTCAGGTTGGCGGGCCATCGGGCTTACTCATTGGTCCGGGTGAATTCGACCGCATCCTCGATTACAGTGATCTGGCTACCGGCGGTTCAATTATTATCTTCAATAAATCGCGCGATCTACTAAAAGATGTCGTACTAAATTTCACCAATTTCTTCATCGAAGAATCGTGCGGATCATGCACCACATGCCGTGTGATTCCTGTCATCCTGCGCAACAAACTTGAAAAAATAATTGATGGTCACGGTGTAAAAAAAGATATTCAGGATATGGCCGAATGGTCTAAACTCATCCGTAACAGCCGCTGTGGCCTTGGACAAACCGCGGCAAATCCTGTATCTTCAAGCATAAAAAATTTCAAACACCTCTATGATGAACTGATCCAGAAAGGAACTGATTTCGATGAGGGATTTGATCTCGAAACATCAATTATTGACGCATGCCTCGTTGTTGGCCGTCCGGCAGAATTATAAACCAGATAAACCAATTGTATCATTATGAGCAAAAAAATAAAAATAACCATTGACGGAAAAACATGTGAAGCCACCGAAGGCCAGTATCTGGTTGATGCAGCCAGCGACAACGGTATTTACATTCCTACGCTTTGTAATATTGTGGGAGAGCAGCCACGCAGTTCCTGTCGCATCTGCACCTGCAAAGTGAACGGCCGGCTGATGACCAGTTGCACCACACCTGTGATTGACGGCATGGTGGTAGAAAATAACACCCCGGAAATTGAAGATATGCGCCGCGCAATCATTGAATTGATGTTTGTTGAAGGCAATCATTTCTGCCCGACCTGCGAAAAAAGCGGCAACTGCGACCTTCAGGCCCTCGGCTACCGGTTACAGATGCTTATTCCGCGCTTTCCGTACATGTTTCCTAACCGCGAGATAGATGCTTCACATCCCGTTATCCTGATGGAACATAACCGTTGCATACTATGTAAGCGCTGTATACGTTCTATTAAAGATAAGGAGGGACGAAGCATCTTTGCGTTCAAAGCCAGAGGCAAACATGTAAAGATACAGGTTGATCCTGAACTGGCCGGTCAACTCACCGGTGAACTGGCACAAAAAGCCATGGATATCTGCCCGGTAGGTACCATTCTTGTAAAAGAAACCGGATTCAGTGTCCCCATTGGCAAACGCAAATATGATCCTGCACCCATAGGTAGTAACATCGAAAACAAATAAACCAATGAATAAACCAATTGTAGCCACAACGTCGCTGGCCGGATGTTTCGGCTGTCACATGTCTATCCTCGACATTGACGAGCGAATCCTTCAGTTAATTGAACTTGTTGAATTCAATAAATCTCCGATAACGGACATAAAACATTTTACAAAAAAATGTGATATCGGGCTAATTGAAGGAGGATGTTGCAATCACGAAAATGTTCATGTATTGAAGGAATTCCGGAAATACTGCAAAATTCTCATCTCTGTGGGAGAATGCGCCATGATGGGCGGATTACCTGCCATGCGTAATGGCATCCCTGTTCGCGAGTGCCTTGAAGAGGCCTATATCAAAGGACTAACCGTGCAGTGTAATACAAAAAATATTTTCCCGAATGACGAGGAATTACCCATCCTTCTGGATAAAGTGTACCCCTGTCACGAGATTGTTAAGATTGATTATTATCTTCCGGGCTGTCCTCCCCGCGCCGACCTGATCTGGGAAGCCCTGGTAGCGATTATTACAGGCAATACCATGAAATTACCGTACGAAGTATTAAAATATGATTAACGATAAAACTATGGCACAAAAAGTAACCATCGAGCCCGTAACCCGCGTTGAAGGACATGGAAAAGTAACCATCCATATTGACGATAATGGCAATATCACACAAACACGACTGCATATTGTTGAATTCAGAGGTTTTGAACGGTTTGTCCAGGGCCGTCCGTATTGGGAAGCCCCTGTGCTTGTTCAGCGCCTGTGCGGTATCTGCCCCGTAAGCCACCACCTTGCTGCGGCAAAAGCTGTTGACGTGCTGGTTGGCGCCGGAACCGGTGACGGACTCTCTCCTACTGCCGAAAAAATGCGCCGGCTGATGCATTATGGCCAAATGTTTCAGTCACACTCCCTTCATTTTTTTCATCTTGTTTCTCCCGATCTGCTCATGGGTATGGATGCCGATCCGGCCATTCGTAATGTAGTTGGCGTAGCTCAATCAGAACAATATAAAGAACTGGCTGTACAAGGTGTGATGATGCGCAAATTCGGACAGGAAATCATACTAGCCACAGCTGGCAAAAAAATTCATGGCACAGGCGCCATTCCCGGAGGGATTAACAAAAACTTGTCGATAGCAGAACGTGACAGTTTTCTCAAAGGTGCCGATCCGCTGAATGCCGACAAAATGATTCAATGGGCTTCTTCAGCTCTTGAACTGTTCAAGGGTTACTATTCAAAAAACAAAACAACAATAGATGACTTTTCGAGATTTCCGTCTAATCACCTCAGTTTAGTGCGTAAAGACGGCGCTCTGGACTTTTATCATGGCGTACTGAGGGCAGTTGATCATGAAGGCAAAAAGATTCTGCACGATGTTGACTATCAGGAATACTATAAATATATTAATGAAGAGGTACGTTCATGGAGTTACATGAAATTTCCCTTCCTGACCTCTATCGGCGAACAGGATGGCTGGTATCGTGTAGGACCGCTGGCACGGCTCAATACCTGTGATTTTATTCCTTCTCCTCTGGCTCAAAAAGAATTTGAATTCTTTAAATCACAAACCAAGGGTAAACCCAATAATCATTGTATGCACACGCACTGGGCACGGCTCATTGAAACACTGCATTCTGCTGAAGTGATCAAGCAGTTGCTGACAGACAGAGACCTTCAGGGCACCGACCTGGTTCGCAAAGGCAAAAAGCAGTTCGAAGGAGCAGGTCTGATTGAAGCGCCCCGTGGCACCTTGTTTCATCATTACCAGATTAATGAAAACGACCAGATCACAATGGCTAACCTCATTGTTTCAACAACCAATAATAATGAACCCATGAACAGGGCAGTCAATTACGTTGCCAAAGCCCAGATGACCGGTAAAAAGACAATTACCGAACCAATGATGAACGCCGTTGAGATGGTGATCAGGGCCTATGACCCTTGCCTGAGTTGTGCCACTCATGCGCTGGGAAAGATGCCTCTGGAAATAACGCTTTACAACAGCCGTAATCAGATTATCGACCGCAAATTATCGGGACAATAAAACGCTGAAACAAATGCAACAGAACAAGCTGAATTTCCTTATTTTCGGATTCGGCAACCCGGCGCGTTGTGACGATGCTTTAGGCATTTTGCTTGCCGATAATTTACAGGAATGGGCGCTCCAAAATAAGATACCGGGCATTCTGACTGATACCAATTACCAATTAAATATTGAAGACAGCTATGCCATGCAGTTTGCCGATGTGGTTATATTTGCCGATGCGACTGTTGACCCCCGCATAGAAAATTTCTCTATGGAACGCGTTAAACCTTCAGCCAAAATCACCTTTTCGCTGCACACCACTTCGCCGGCTTATCTGCTGCACATGTGCAATGAACTGTATCATAAAAACCCGGTAACTTATATTCTACAAATAAGAGGTTACCAGTGGGAATTAAAGGACGGCCTCTCACCCAAAGCATCCAAAAACCTTAAAGAAGCAACCAAATACCTCAGGGAACGGATAGAGGTAACAATAAAGAAAAAATGATGAATACCGGTTCGCGGTCAATTGTCTGAACTAAGATTTGTTGGGGTTTGGATCATTTAGGTACGGTCTGTATGACGGCGGGGGTAGTGCATTTTTTAACCCCCTGCCCCCTTAAGAAGGGGTTATAGCATACCGTTTCGAAAAACATGGTAACTGAATCAAGCTATTTCAAAAAAGATCAAAATATTTTATCACCCTTCATAAAAAGAACTAATACCGATTGGACAAATGTAATAGTCCAATGTAAATGGACTAAACATTTGTTACATCGGCATTATACAGATGACATTTGGACTAAATTATAATTCCAAATGGTATAACTGCTATTTGCGAAATTAGCAATAATTATTTTTAACACATCGGTGAGATTGTTTAATACCATTTTATTTTCAAATCGTATATATCGTCGTCAGCCAATCTATCTCCTACTCTATTAAACCCCCTTCTCAAGGGGGCAGGAGGTCACACCCACACTCACACCCAGTCATTGCGAGCAAAGCGAAGCAATCCCTAAGCACACGCAGCAACCCAATAAAGCCACTTCACTCATCAACCATAAGCAGAGCATGGAATAGTTTCTGTGATACTATGGAAGAGGCCGCGCCTGTGGCTCGCCATGACTGCATCCATGTTACTAAAACGCTTTAACTGCCGCATATCCGGCCCATGTAGCCAAAAGGCCAAGCAGCACACTCATGCCGATGTAGATGATAAATGGAGCGATGTTTCCGTTTTTTAGCAATAAAAGGCCATCGGCAATAAACGTTGAGAAGGTGGTAAACCCGCCACATAATCCTACGGTAAGAAAAAGCCGCCACTCAGCAGATAACAGTTGGCCACGGTCGGACAGGGCAAGAAAAATACCGATAAGCAAACAGCCGGCCAGATTAACAGCCATTGTGCCATAAGGGAATATGCCCACTTCTGTGTTTTGCACAAAACGCGAAAGCAGAAAACGCAACACTCCACCGATAAAACTACCGGCACCAATAAATAGAACTACTCTGATCATGCGCTTGTAAAGATAATAATTTTAAAGATGTTCGCTGCACGCCTATTTGCAGGCCGGTTCTACAATATTTAAAAATTTCTCATATCTTTACTTCAAAGCTGAATTCAAGTCACAAATGCAACTTTTTGATTAGACAAATTTAAGTATAAAAATTCAATTGGCGATAAAAATCCCATTTTTTTTCTTGGTCTATTGTTTAACTTGTGTTGAACATATTCGATGTCTTTATTGGTAATGGTTTCAAATGATG
>Ga0101944_10001012_pt1 | contig 67193 bp, 63 predicted proteins | sample DewCreD2012metaG_FD_75245 | JGI IMG/M metagenome (GOLD analysis project Ga0101944, IMG submission 75245) | Hot spring sediment bacterial and archeal communities from British Columbia, Canada, to study Microbial Dark Matter (Phase II) - Dewar... ... | reverse complement strand
GGGCGCAGAACTCGCGGATCTGCGCCGGTCCCATATCCGCGTTGCAGGCCAGGCCGGTGCCGGCGAGACGCTGCTGCTGGCGTTTCCGCGCCGCGCCGATGCGAGCGCGGATCGTTTCCGATGATTCGCCGCGGGTCGCGTTTGCCAGCTTGTCGTAGGCCACGCGCGGCACTTCCATGTGGATGTCGATGCGATCCAGCAGCGGGCCGGAGATGCGCTTGCGGTAACGTTGGATCATACCCGAGGCGCATGTGCACTGGCGTTCGGGATCACCGTAATGGCCGCATGGACAGGGGTTCATTGCGGCGACAAGCATAAAGTTGGCCGGGAAGGTCAGACTGCCGTGCGCCCGGCTGATGGTGACGACCTTGTCTTCCATCGGCTGGCGCATCACTTCCAGCACACGACTGTTGAACTCCGGCAGCTCGTCGAGGAACAGCACGCCGCGATGCGCCAGGCTGATTTCACCGGGGCGCGGCCAGTTGCCGCCGCCGACCAGGCCCGCATTGCTGATGGTATGGTGCGGCGCCCGGAAAGGCCGGATTTGGATCAGCGGCGTATCGGCAGAGAGCTGATCCGCCACGCTGTAGATGCGCGTCACTTCGAGCGCCTCTTCCAGCGAGAGGCGCGGCAAGATACCGGGGAGTGCGCGGGCCATTAACGTTTTGCCGGCTCCGGGTGGGCCGACCATCAACAGATTATGCCCTCCCGCTGCCGCCACTTCGAGCGCGCGTTTGGCGTGCTCCTGCCCCTGGATTTCGGCGAAGTCCACGGCAGGCGGTGGGGGCAGTTCGGTGTAGTGTTCGGCCGGCGAATAGGGCGTGATGGGCGCGAAACCTTGCAGGTGCGCCACCAGGCTTGCCAGTGAGGCGACCGGGTAGACTTGCAAGCCGGGGATCAGCGCTGCTTCTGCCGCGTCGTGGGCAGGGATGTACAGCGTGGTGTTCTCGCTGTGTCGGGCCATATCCGCCACCGGCAGCACGCCGCGCACGTGCCGTAGCGTGCCATCGAGTGAAAGTTCGCCCATCAGGATGGCACCATCCAGCGCATCAGGCGGCAGTTGCCCGCTCGCCATCAGAATGCCGATGGCGATGGGGAGGTCGTAGGCCGGCCCTTCTTTGCGCAGGTCGGCGGGGGCCAGGTTGATGGTGATGCGCTTGTCACCGGGAAACGTCAGGCCGCTGTTGCGGATCGCGGCGCGCGTGCGTTCGCTGCTCTCGCGGACGGCGGCATCCGGCAAGCCAACAAGCGTCAGTATGCCGGCCTGCCCGCTGCGGCGCACGTCCACTTCTACCTCGACGGGCAGGGCTTCCAGCCCCAAAACGGCGGCGCTACCGATTTTTGCCAGCATCGTTGTGCCTATTTTACGACCGCGTGCGCGTCGGGAACCAGTTGCTTGCGCAGGGTCTGAAACTGTTGTTCCAGGACAATGAGGTTTTTCTGCGCCTTGGGGTCGCTATGATTCATGCGGTGCCAGGCAAAGGCAGCCTCGGTGACTTTGAGATGATAACGGTTTATCGTCCACCAGCCCTTTATGTTGCCGCTGAAGAGCATCTTGAGGCGCGCCAGCCGACGTTGCCACGTCGATTTGAGAATCTCGATCTCGGCTCTGGGAATGATGTCCAATTTTGCCAGCGCTTCCCCATAGGCGATGATACGCTTACGTTCCAGAAAGAACGCCCAGATGGCGATGACGAGCATAAACAGAATGCCGCCCCAATCGAGGATGGCAGCAATCACGAGCGGCAAGAAGCCCTCGCTGTAACCGGTGAACGTCGCAAAAGCATTGTGGAGTGCGTGCGTCAGCATCGCCATACCAAATCCCACCACAATCCAGACCATCTTGAGCCCTTTGTTGCGTACTTCCAGCGATAACGCGATTCCCAATCCGGTAAAGCCGGTATACATCGCGTGGTTGAGGCCGAACAATCCGGCGCGCAGAAAAGCCAGGAACAGCACGCCCCCCATCCCCTCTTCGGTATACGCCCCGAAGAGATAGAAGATGTTTTCGACGGCGGCAAAACCAAAGCCCACGATCCCGCCGTAGATCAGGCCATCCATCGGGCTGTCGATTTCGCGGCGCAGCAGCACCAGCAGGATCAGCAAGGCCAACGCCTTGACCCCCTCTTCTGCCAGCGGCGCGACGACCGATGCCCCCAGCAGGTCATAGGTAAGCTGGTTTGGGCTGATGGCGACAATGGGAATATCCAGAATGATTTCGAAAATCAATGCCAGGATAATAGAAGGAACCGCGCCCCAGAGGAATGCCGCAATCAACAACGGCAGCGGCTCTTTCTCGTACCGGTCGAACCACCACAGCACCACCGCGTAGAGGAGCATTGGTCCAAGGCTCAAGAATAAGATTAGCAATATGTCGAGCATTGATTCCCTCCTTAATTAGTCGTTAGTCGCCAGTCGTTAGTCTTCAGTCCGAAAAGATGCAAGATGCAAGATGCAAGATACAGGATGCAGGATTTCTGTCCTTGCCCTTTGCGTCTTGCCTCTTGCTATCCTCTGCGTCGCAGCCCGCCCAGCAATGCCGCCAGCCCGCCCAGCGCCACAAGGCCGCCACCGAGAACAGCCGCGCCCTGCAACAGGGTCTTTGTTTCTACGCTGGGTAGCACTGCGCCCTCCAATCCGGCGTCGGCTCCATACTGGCTGAAGAGCTGCCCCCACGGTGTCTTGAGCGCCGCCTCCACTCGCTTGCGCCCCACCACCGGATACCAGTAGACGTTGTGGTAGAAATTGCTGGCGAAATACGACCACGGCACAATCGGCCCGCGCAATAGCACCGCCTCGAACGGTTTGAGCATCCCGTGGTAGATCGCCTTCTGCCCCCGGCTGGCGAACGTGTCGTCGGTCTTGAAGCACCAGCGTTCCGTGCAGACGTCTAGATCACCGACGAATTCGATGTCGGCGGGATCGCCCACGCCCAGCCCCAACTCGTGCGCGATGCGGATGAAGGGCAACGTGAGCGGATCGAAGCCCTGCAACAGCGCCGACGCCGCATCGATGGCGACCTGATCCGCCGACGCGAGCAGCACATTCTTCTCATGCCAGTGCATCGCGCGCGGGCCGGGGCCGTCACCGGCAAATGTGCCGTCCATCACCGCGAACAGACCGGGATGAATGTCCTGCTGGATCGTCAGCAGGTCCACCAGCGTCTCGTGGATGACGCTGTGCGTCCAATGCCGCTTGCGGCCCAGCAGCCCACCGAACGCGTTCTTCATCGCGCCGGTGATCGTCGTGAAGACGTGCGTCTTCACCGTGGGCAGTTGGATGATGTTGTTGCCGATGAGGATTTCGGGAATGTAGACACCCTCCGGGTAAACGTTGTCCAGGACGAGGAAGGGTTGCTTGGGTTCGTAGCGCACCCAGGACACTTCCGGCTTGTAGATGTAGGCGCAGGGGACGCCGTACTTGTCGGTGACGTACCGCTGTTTGTTATTGACTTCGCCGTCGGAAGTGTCCACGACCACCGTATCGTTGTGCACACCCAGCAGGTCGGTGTACCCATCCGCCTGGAGTTTGCGGATGACGCCTTCCAGTTGCCAGGGCGTGGTGGAACAGGCCGGATACCATGTCTGCCAGGAGATGTTGATTTTGAGCAGCGTCTTGTGCTCAGAGGGCAGGACTTGGCGATAATTCGCCAGCTCCATCAACCGGGCATAATCGTCCAAAACGGTCTCCGGCGTCGTGCGCACGATGGCAACTTTGCCGCGACCAGGAAATGATTTTTGGGCCATCGTCTTTATCCTCCACAATGGGTCGTTGTGTTTTTCGATGCTTTGAGTATACGCTTAACCGCCTACAGTGCAACTTGCTGTTTACAATTGAAAAAGTTAACAAGGCCGGGATTTTGCAAGAAATCTCGGCCTTGTTGAAAGGGCATCTGTTATTGCTTATTGCGCAGCACCAACGGCAGGTAGATGCGATAGGATTCGACTGTGATGATCACTGTATCTGGTGTCGGAGCGGCCAATCCCAGGCTGTCGGTGACGGTGAGCGTAAACGTTAGCACAGCAGGTGTCCCCGGCGCGATGAACGTTGTGCGGCTCAACGTCGGCGTGAAACTTACTGCCGGGCCGCCCGTCTGCCGCCAGAAATACGTCAAGGGGAAGTTCCCATTGGGGTCACTGCTGGCGCTGCCATCCAGCGTGACCATAGCTCTCGGTTTGACTGTCTGATCCGGCCCGGCGTTGGCGACTGGCGGATCGTTGGTGTATGGCGGCTCGACCTGGATTGTCCACGCCGCCGCCCAGTCTGAATATCCGCCGGCATTGAACGCCCGCACCGTCCAGGTATGCGCGCCCACCGTCAACCACGTGGTTGATACCGTTTCGGTTGTTGTGACGATTGCGCCGTCTACTTGCACATTGTAGCCATCCGGCGTCCCGCCTGTTGTGGCCGGTTGCCAGCGCAACGTGAGGGCCTGCGTTGTCGTCACTGTGCCATTTGGCGGCGCGAGCAACGTAGGAACGTCCGGCGTTGGTGGCGTGAAGGTCGCCGTCACGGCTTTGTGGCTATCCATTGTCAGTGTAACGGGATTGGCGGTGCCGCTGAGGTCGCCGGACCAGCCGGTGAAGGCCCACCCGGGGGCGGGCGTCGCCTGCAGCGAGACGGGTGTATCGGCGAGGTACTGCCCGCCGGGCGGGGTCAGCGTGACGTGCCCCTGGCCGGTGAGGTTTACGGTCAACGTGTAGACCGTGGGCGGCGTGTTGACGAAGGTGGCGGTGACCGCCTTGTGCGCGTCCATCACCAACGTCTGCGGGTTGAGCAACCCCCCCAGGTCGCCCGACCAGCCGCCGAAGTACCAGCCGCCGGCCGGGACGGCGGTGAGGGTGACGACGTCGCCGTAGTAGTACGGGCCGGGCGGGGTTATCTGCACGTTGCCATTGCCGACGGTCTGCGTGGTCAGCGTGTAGGTCAGCGCAGAGAAGGTTGCTGTCACGGCCTTGTTGCCATCTATCGTCAGCGTGGCGGGGTTGGCGTCGCTGCTCAGGTCGCCGGACCAGGCCGTGAACTGCCAGCCGACGTCCGCGACGGCGGTGAGGGTGACGACGTCGCCGTAGTAGTACGGGCCGGGCGGGGTAACCAGCACGTCGCCGTTGCCGACGGTCTGGGTCGTGAGCGTGTAGGTCAGTTGCGTGAAGGTCGCCGTCACGGTCTTGTGGCTGTTCATCGTCAGCGTCACGGGATTGGTATTGCCGCTGAGGTCGCCGGACCAACCGGTGAAGGCCCAGCCGGGATCGGGCATCGCCTGCAAGGTGACTTTAGTTCCGGCGACATACTGCCCGCCGGGCGGGTCGAGCGTGACCGTGCCCTGGCCTTCGGTGCTCACGGTCAACGTGTAGACCGTGGGCGGCGTGCTGGCGAAGGTGGCAGTGACCGCCTTGTGCGCGTCCATCACCAACGTCTGCGGGTTGAGCAAGCCGCCCAGGTCGCCCGACCAGCCACCGAAGTACCAACCGCTGTCCGGGACGGCGGTGAGGGTGACAACGTCGCCGTAGTAGTATGGGCCGGGCGGAGTTATCTGCACATTGCCGTTGCCGACGGTCTGCGTGGTCAGTGTGTAGGTCAGGGGGGTAATCGTGATGGATACAAAGCCCGTATCGGTCAACACACCATCGCTCACTACGTAGGCAAAGCCGTCTGCGCCGTAAAAATTCTGCGTCGGGGTATAGCGTACTGTCGTTGTCAGGATGCTGGCCTGTCCATGCTGCGGGGCGCCGACCGTGGCGACGAAGAGCGCATCGCCGTTGAGGTCTGTGTCGTTATCCAGCACAGCAATCTGCACGGGTGCGTTCTGCTCCGTGGTGACGACATCGCTCACCGCTACGGGAGCGACGTTCAACACGGTAGTCGTGACCGGCCCACTGGAGTTGTTGGCTATATTGTTTTCTGCTGCGAATGCGCCGGTGATCGTCGCCGTGTTGACGATGTCTGTCCCGCCAGCTATGCCTGCGCGTACCCGTCCCGTCACCGTAATGAAGCCGCTCTCATCGGGCATGAGCGTGCCCAAATCCCAGGTGTAGGTAACATGATCGAGGGCGGTAATCGGATGTGTGGCTGTGACATGCAGCGCATCCAACGTTGTCGGGATAACATCACTCACCACCACACTGAACGCCGGGCTTCTGCCGATGTTTTGGAAGGCCACCGTGTAGGTTATCCACGCCTCTGGCGCGGCCACCGTTGGGGTGACAGTCTTAGTGATCGCCAGATCGGAATCCAATATCGCTTGTACGACCGCCTCAGCCTGTGCGGATAGCCCTAACGTGGCCGTGGCGAATGCGGTATTGGTCAACGGGCCAACATAACCCAGTGTTGTATCCACCGGGACTTGTTGCGTCCAGACTTCACCCGGCGAAGGTTCGATCGTCCAGATCAAGAGACCCTCCGGAACCCCATGCCCCGGCAGATGGTCAACGACCGTGATGTGCAGGGGCAGCAATCCAGTGTTGGTGATGGAGAGGGTATAGGTGATACGTTCGCCCGACAACACGACCGGTGAGGACGCCTGTTTGCTGAAAGCAAAAGCGGCCGGGAACTCATCCGCGCCGAGATCGTAGCCCGCGCCAACCGGGCGCACTTTGCCGTCGCCATCTACGGTCAAACCGGCGTCCACGCCCCGGTCAATGGCGGCAGAGACACCCCGCAAGTGATAGTCGTGCACCTCGGGCGCGACAAAGGCGGGATCACCCCAGTGGTCGGCGGTGGTGTGGATCGCGGCGTTGCCCGTGTCCCAATCTACGTTGTTGCCCCAGAGCGTTGCCTCGAGCCAGGCGCTAGCGCCATCGGCGACAATGCCGGTGGTGTGGCTGACCAGGATGGTGTTGGTCAGCCAGGCGGTCCCGGATTGTTCGAGGGAGACGCCTACGCCGGCATTGTTCGCCAGGGTGGTATGCCGCGCATGTAAGTCGCTCTCCCACGTGTGCAACGCGCCGCCTGTGGCTGTCTGGTTGTTGGCGATGGTGGTATTGCGCAGTTCGGCTTGCCCCAACGCGACGTGGATGCCGCCACCCACGGCGGCCTCATTGTCGTAGAACTGGCAGGCCTCCACGGTAATGGCGGCGTGCGCGGCGTAGAGGCCGCCGCCGGCGTCGCCGGTGGGATGGCCGCCCTGACCGGCGGCATTGCCGCCAATCACCTGCAAGCCGGCGAATGTGGGCTGTATGTCGCCGGTCACGTAAATCACCCGCCCACCATCGACCGCATCCAGAATGGTGGGCTGCGTCAGCGGATAGGCGTGGGTAAAGTTCGTCGCCGTGTAGCCGCCTTGGAGGGTCAACGTCTGCGTCAGGTAGACAACTTGTGTCACCAAGCCGGTGGTGACCAGATCAGCGCGCGGGCGCGCGCTGACGCCGCTACAATGCCCGGCAATTTTTACCACATCGCCGGGTTGGGCCACGTCCACGGCCTCTTGCACGCCGGCATAGTCGGTTGGGTCATTGTTTAGCCGCACCCAACACGTACGATATTCATCCGCCCCCAGGTCCGGCCAACGGTCGCGTGGGAATCCGTCCAGATCATCCGCTACCTCGCTCAACACGCCCAGGTTGATAAGCGCGGACACGCTGGTGAGATGGTAGTTCTGGTTCTGCGGGGCGACAAAGGCCGGGTCGCCGGCGTAGTAGTTGAGTTGCGAAATCACGCTGCCGGCGCCGATCCAATCCGCGGCATTGGCCCATGCGCCGTTACCCCAGTAGGTAGCCGTGAGTGTAACCGTATTGCCGGCTTCCACGTTTAGCCCCACCGCCTGGCTGAGCACTACGGTATTGGTGATGAGCGCCCTGCTGTTACCGGCAAAGTGTAGTCCGCTGCTAGCAGTGCCCTGGTTGCGTGCAATCGTCAAGTGCAAGAGGCGCGGGGCCGAGGCGTCTATGTAGAAGCCGCTGCCCAGATCGCTGGCTGTGTTATCCACGATGACGCTATTGACCACCTGCGCATCGCTGGCTTCGAGGTACAGTCCGCCGCCCCGCGCGCCTGTGTTGGCAAAAACCAGGTTAGTGGCGATGGCGGTGGGACTCTGCGCCAGGTAAATCGCGCCGCCTCGGTCGGCAGTATTGTGATAAAGCGTGTTGTATGCAATCTGCGCGGCTGGGGACTGGACCAGGTACACGCCGCCGCCGTGGAGCGCGGCGTTGTTGAAGATTTGCGAGTGCACAACGTGCAGCGCGGCGTTATCGGCGTGCAGGCCGCCGCCGTTGACGGCGACATTGTCGAAAACTTCTGAGTTCAGCACGTAGAGCGTAGCTGTGTCGGCCATCACCCCTCCGCCGTTCGCGGCCTGGTTGTCGAAGATCTGGACCTCTTGCAGCGTGAGTGTGGCGTTGTAGGCATAGATACCCCCACCGGCATTCATGCCGCCGCCCACGGCGGCATTTCCCCCCCGGAGACGCAAGCCGCGCACGGTCGCCTCGATACCTTCGGCCACGTATATGACACGTCCCAAATTCAGCGCGTCTATGGTCGTGGGGTGCGCTGCCGGGTCAGGATATAGCCATTGGGTGAGGGTGTAGCCGCCTTGAATTGTCAACGATTTGTTCAAATACAGCGTTTGCGTCACTCCGCCGGTGTTTTGCACACCGGTGCACGTTCCGGCGACTTTTATCAGATCGGTGGGGCTATTGCTGGCGTTCACTGCGGCTTGAAGCGAGCCGTAGGTGTACGAGGATTGATTCAACCGGACGAAACACAGCCCATTGTATTCACTGGCGCCCAAATCATACCCTAGCTGCTGCGGGCGTACAACGCCGTCCATATCCGTCGCCACGCCGCTTGGCACGCCGGCGTCGCGGGCCGCCGAGTTGAGGCCAATGCGATAATTGCCCTCATCCGGCGCGAGAAAATCAGGATTGCCCGTTACGTTTGGCTCGTAGGCGACAAAGGTGCCCGGCCCACCTGCATCCTGTGCATTGCCCCAAAGCGTGGCGTTGAACGTCGCCGCCGCGCCCTGCGCGATCGAGATACCGATGGTGTGGCTGATGAGGATGGTATTGGTGAAAACGGGCGTGCTGCCCTGCACGTGGACGCCGACTTGATAGGCGTCGGCATTGCGGGCAATTGTGCTGTGCAACCACGGCGCATTGGATGCGCTCAAGTAGATGCCGCCGCCCATCCCCGCGACGCTGATGTTATCGGCGACGACGGTGTTCAGCATCCGCGCCGTTGTACTTGCCAGGTACATCCCGCCGCCATCGGATTGCGCGGTATTGGCGAGCACCACGTTGCCATTCACTATCTCTTGCACGGCGCCGGTGATGTACAAACCGCCACCGCGGCCTTGGGCCTGATTACCTTGAATGACATTACGCAGCAGGGAGATGAGATGGGACGCTGCAGAAGCGATATAAATGCCGCCGCCGCTGTCCGCAGTGCCTGTAGACACATTCCGCAATACGTAATTTTCGATCAACACTGGTCGGCCACGATATACGAAAAGCCCTCCCCCCTTCACTGCGGTATTGTCGGTAACCATATTGTGCTGTAAGGAGCTGTTTGTGGCCGCCGCATTCAGATAAACTCCCCCACCAAATCCAGGCGTTGTGTTTGTCACAATCTCATTGTAAGCCAGAGTTACAGTCCCGCCTTCCACAAAAATGCCGCCGCCGGCCGCAGCATTAACGGCGAGTGCACGGTTGTATGCGATCCGGTTCTGGCGCAAAATCGCTGAAGACGTACTGACGTAGACCCCGCCCCCTTGCAGTTGCGCCGTATTGCTATAAATGGCGTTGGATTCCCATTGCGATGCGCCGCCATTGATGAACACCCCGCCGCCGCGATTGGTGGCGCCGCTGACCGAGTTGAAGGCTATCGTGTTGGTGAGATAACGGGCTGTGGCGATCCCGCCCTGCACAAATATGCCGCCGCCCAAGTTTGCTGTATTTGAAAAGACAGTGTTCAATTGCACTAATGCATCGCCAGTATCGCGGATGTACAGACCGCTTCCACGCCGCGAGACATTCTCCTGGAACCAATTCCCGTCAACCTGTGCGCCGGCTGTGCCTTCCAATCGCATCCCACCACCATAGCTTGACGTTGTGTCGTTCGACACGTTGAATTTCAGGACATTTCCCGCAAATCGCGGGTTACCGCCAGCGTAATAGACACCCCCACCGCTACTGACAGCGCTATTGAAAGCTATCGTATTTTCAACGCATTGCGGACTGGCAGCCGTACCATAGATCCCGCCGCCCACGCCGGCCGAGGTGTTCGTCAATACTTGATTGTGAGCTATGAGCAGGTTACTGGAACGTAGATCGAAACCGCCGCCGCTTGAGGAGGCGTGGTTGAAGAATACCTGATTACCGGTCAGGACGGCAGTATGATCGGTTGTAAGATATAATCCGCCACCGGTATGCGCTGTATTGGTCATAAAGAGATTGGCTACGATCAAAGCCCCGGTGGTTCTGTATAGCGCCACGCCGCCGCCGGCGCCGGAACGATAGGGCGTTTGGTTGCCAATGAAGCGATTGTCCTGCAAGTACGGCGTGCCATAGTTGACGTATAGACCGGCTCCAGAGGTGCCTCGGTTGCCGAGGAAATCGTTCGCTCGCAGGGTCAGGCTCGCAACGGTATTTGCATAGATGCCGCCACCCTGCGAGCGGCTATAATTGTCGCTAATGACACTGGTGGACAACAAAAGGTCAGTCCGATCTGCATAGAGTGCGCCGCCTAAGCTGTTAGCCGTATTGGAAATGAACTGGCTGGTTGAAATTTGTGCGGAACTGAGCAAGAAATACAAACCGGCGCCATGACCGGAGCTACCCCACGTATAATTGTGGCGTACATCCAGGGCGCTCAACGTCGCCGCACCGCCATTGATGAATAGTCCCCCACCTCGGTCTGCGCCATTTCCTTGAATGACAACCTGCTGCCCACTTAGTTGTGTGTTTTGCACGTAACCACCACCGCCCTGGTAGGCCCCGGTATTGGCGTCGAGTTGCGTTTGCTCGGTCAGCGTCAGTGTGCTGTTCAGCGCGTATAGCCCGGCACCGCCTTGTCCTGAAGCCGCGCTGTTTTCCAGTACATTGGCGCGTAAAATGACACCTGCCAGCCGGCCGGTCGCCCCGTCGGCGAGGTATAAGCCGCCGCCAGATGTGGTCGCGGTATTGGTCATCGCGCCGCCGCGCGTCCAGTTCAACGCGCCGCCGGAGACATAGATGCCTCCGCCAAGCAAAGCTTTGCTGTCATAGATTTGCACTTCCTGCAACTCCAGGCGCGTATTTGCCCCGTACACCCCGCCGCCGTAGCTTTGCGCGCTGCCGCTTTGGAAGGCATCGCCTCTACTCAAGTGGAGATTCGCTAACGTCACGGTTATCCCCGGCGTGACAAACACTGCGCGTCCCTGGTCGCGTGCATCCAGCACTGTTGTCACGGTGGGATAGGCTGTTGCCCAGTTTGTGGGCGTATAACCGCCGCGCAGGGTCAGGGTCTTGCTGATATATGCCACCTGGTTCAAGCCGCTGGCGTGCGTGTAGATATCCAAACAATAACCGGCGACTTTGATCTCGTCCTCACTCCCGGCTAAGTCGAGCGCCGGCTGGAGCTGATCAGAGATCGTCCCGTTTAGATTCACCCAACAATTGTCCGGTATGATGCTCACTTCAACCGTGCGGGGAGCAGATAACTCGGGATGCGTCAAGATCGCTATGTCGAGCAATGGCTCGCCCAAAGGTGCATCCACGTTTACGGTCACCGGGACGGTAAACGTTATCCGTTGTCCCGCGCCGAGCGTAAATCCATCGAGTCGCAATTCTTGTCCCGCAATGCTGGTGTTGAACGGCTGCGGCGGCGTCACAGTAATCGCCTCTGCCGCAAAAATCATGCCAGTTTCCATCGTGTCGCTCACGACGGCCTCCGTGGTCGCCGTCAGCAAATTACTGCGCACGATGAGGGTGTACGTAATGCGGTCGCCCACGCGCGGGGTTGGATCGCTGACCGTTTTTTCGAGCAACAATCGCGGCCGGGAATAGCGCACGGCGACGCCGGCCAGGTTCGCATCAGCATAATAGTATTGCAAACCGCGGGCTCCGGTTTGATTCTCAATGCCGATTATGCTGTAGCTATTCGTCTGTGTTTTGGCATCCAGATAATGTACCTCGATTACATTCGAGCTTTCAAACAGTTTGATCTGGAAAGTGCTCGTGATTCCGGTGCTGCCTAAAGAAAGCGCGTGATACTGCACAATGAAATACCGATTGGGCGCTATACCCTTGGTCTCATAGTAGAATTTTCCCCCATACCGCATATCCAGGTCGTTCCACCATCCGGCGATCAAGCCGTTATGGAGATCATTGGTGGGAATGGGCACAGGCACGCCGGAACTTGGCGACTGTCCCGACAAAAACGTTACAAAGCCGTTGCTGCTGAGGTACAAACTTGTATAATTGGTGTCATAAAAGTTGAATGAAAAGCCAATCGGCAGCGCGCTGCTCATGCCATTGTCCACCAGGGGACTGAAAACGATCTCTGTGCCGGTACTGGATATATCCTCAAAATTGAATGTCGGCCCGCCCGGTTGCCGGCTATCCTCCAGCGAATAATCCCGGTTGGTGGCCATGCCCAGGGTGTAGGACCACCCGTTTTTTAGCGCGGTGACATTAGGGAAAATGACCTGATCTCCAACAATGTAGCTGGAGGCTTGCACTGCTCGGAATTGGCCGGTAGTCCCAGGCCGGCCCAGGAGCACGTAAATACCGCCTGGTGTGTCTGCAATGCCGCCTTCGCTAAAGTCAAACTTCAACGTCACGGCGCCGCCATTGTCCCCTACATCCGTTTTTACAAAATACCAGTTGCGCTCCCAGCGTGAACTGACTCCCACGGGTAAAGACGCGCTTGTCCAGGCATTGAGCGCCGTGCGATGCCCCGCCATCCAGTAATCACCAGCATCTTGCAAATACCCGCTATTGCTCAAGATCAAGCCTGCCCCTTGCGCCTCGGTATGCATCCCATCGGCCTCTTTGCCGATCCCGATGACGTCACGAATGTAGGCGGCGCTGCTATACTTCGTTGCGCCGGCGCTCAAGGGAATGGCGTACTTCGTGCTCAGATAGTTTTCGATGATGATTTGCTGCGCCATATTGAGTGACGTTGTGAAGACGATGATTTCTGAAATATCGCCCTCGTGAAATGCATCGGGCGCCACATTGGGATAGTCCGGCAGGTTCCCATTGAGGCGCGCGCCGATGTCCACCCCTACCGTGGTGGTGGGGTAAGTACCGCTCGTCAGCCAGCCTCCCGCCAGTGCGGATAAAGCGACCGGCGCGCCATTGGAATGGAGACGCACGCTCGTCGTTGGCGTCAAGCCACTGGTGAGCACCACCGTACTGAAGATGAGTGGCTGCTCTGCCGTGATCCGCGTGGTCGCCGCTACGGTTGCATTGCCGGCGCCGCGATGCAAGCCAAAATCTCCATCGACGCCAAACGTATAACCCAATTCCAGATTGCGATTCACATCCAGCCCGGCCGAAGCGCCATAGTTTAGCAACACGGAGGTCTGAGTATACACGGTTGCCTTGAACGCGACGATTATGCTCAACCCGGAGGTGGGCGTGGCAAATAATTGCACCGGATACGTGCTGGTGAGCACATCCATAGTGAATCCGAGAGCCCTCGTGGAACGGTAAATGGGTTGTAGAGCTGGATCGGTCTGCGTTACATGGAGTCCATAGCCGCTTTGATCGCTCCAACATGCCACCGGGACGCCAATGCTTGCCGGCGACAGGCAGGCCGGGTCCGTATACAACCCTTGATCCGTGCGCAACCAGAGCTGCAAAGCAGAGTCGCCGTCGGTGCTGCCTACACCGCCCGGCCCGCCGGCCGCTAATAACCGGGACGGCAAGATCAGGCTCATCAGGCACAACAACGCGCCTAACAGAACCACTTGAAACCCCTTCTTTGAAAAGCTGGATTTTGCTCGCATCACTTTCATGGCCTTCCTCCTAACTCATCTATGTCTGGCGCAATCGAGTCCTACGTGTAACAATACCCTCTACCCGGCAGTGCATCCCTGGAAATCGCTGTAGGTTAAGTGTAGTATAATAGTATAATGGAAGTCTGATTTTCGTAAAGCCTCTACGCGGACAGAATATCAATCGATGGGTATGGCGATTCCACGTCCTCGGAAGAGGCTGTGCGCGCAAGATGCTGTGCACTTTATCGGCAACTAAAGGTTGCTCATTGGCTGACAAGGAGACAGGTATGCGTATACTACTCACCGGACACAAAGGCTTGCTTGGCCGCACACTGCTGCCATTGCTGGCCGATCACGATATCCTGGGTATCGATTTGCCTGAACACGACATCACCGACCGCGCGGCTTTGCTCGCATTGACGCGGGACTTTCGCCCTGACCTGATCTTGCACCAGGCGGCGTTCACGAATGTGGACGGCTGCGCCCGCGATCCGGCGCTCGCGTATCGCGTCAACGGCATGGGAACGCAGAACGTGGCGCTTGCCGCTGCCGAGGTGGATGCGGAGATGCTCTATGTGAGCACCAACGAAGTCTTTGACGGCCGCGCAACCGAACCGTATCACGAGTGGGCCGCGACCAACCCGATCAACGCTTATGGCCGCTCCAAACTGGCGGGCGAGTGGTACACCCGGCACCTGCTCCGACGTTTCTACATCGTGCGGACGGCGTGGCTCTACGCGGCGGGCGGGCGCAACTTCCCCCATCGCATCATCGCGTTGGCCGACGAACGCGGCAGCCTCAATGTCGTCACCGACGAGGTGGGCAGCCCGACTTATGCGGTGGACCTGGCCCAGGCGCTCGTCGCGCTCATCGAAACGCACGCCTACGGCATCTATCACCTGGTCAATGCCGGTATCGCCTCGCGCTACGAATTTGCCCAGGAAATCCTGCGCTTGAGCGGGCGCGCGCACGTCCCCGTAACCCCTATCACCTCGGCGGACTTCCAGCGTGCCAGCACCCCGCCCCTCTACGCACCCCTGGCGAACAACGCCGCCGCCGCTCTTGGTATCCACCTGCGCCCCTGGCAAGACGCGCTCGCCGAATTTTTGCAGGAACCTTCATGTCGTGAACAGTAAGCTCACCACGAATCTTCACGAATTCACACTAATTTTTCCTATTCGTGAAGCTTCGTGCAGCTTCGTGCAGATTCGTGCAGATTCGTGGTTGGCTTTTCAGGAGACGCAGAATGATTTCCGTCATCATCCCCAACTGGAACGGTGCGCATCACCTGCCGGTGTGCCTGGACAGTTTGCAGCAGCAGACCTATCCCCACGTGGAAATCATCGTCGTGGACAACGGTTCACACGACGAGTCCCTCGATGTGCTCGCGCGCTATCCCGCCGTGCGCACGCTCGCGCTGGGCGAGAATCGCGGCTTTACCGGCGCGTGCAACGCCGGCTTCCGCGCCGCACAAGGCGAGATTCAGGTGCTGTTGAACAACGACACGGAAGTCGATCCGGGCTGGCTGGCAGCGGTTGCCGCCTCGTTCGATGCGCATCCCGAAGTGGGGCTGGTGGCCTCGAAGATGTTGCTTTTCGACCAACGCGATACCTTCCACACGGCGGGGGATTACGTCACGCCGGACGGCCTGGCGCACAATCGCGGCGTCTGGCAGAAGGACGCGGGCCAGTACGATCACCCGGCCTACGTCTTCAGTGCATGCGGCGGGAGCGCAGCCTACCGCAAGATGATGCTCGACGCCATCGGCTTGCTGGACGACGATTTCTTCTTCTCGTTCGAGGACGTTGATCTGGCGTGGCGGGCGCAACTGGCGGGCTGGCGCTGTCTCTACGTGCCGCAGGCGGTGGTTTACCACAAACTCAAGGCATCCGGCGGGGGCGTCACTGCCTCGTTCCACGATGGGCGCAACCGTATCTACACACTGGTGAAGAACTATCCCGCCGATTTGTGGCGTGTGTATTGGCGCGCGGTGCTCGGCGCGCAGCTCAAGCTGGCGTGGGAGGCGCTGCGTCTATGGCGCGGCGCGGCGGCGCGGGCGACGTTGCGCGGCCTCGCGGCGGGAGTGGCAGGCATCCCGAAGATGCGGCGCAAACGGCGCGCGATTCAGGCCGCGCGCCGCGCGGATGCTGCGTATCTGGCAGCCTTGATGACCCCGCCCTACGAAATCCCCTTGTGATTTGTCCGCTATCTGAAAAGTGCGCTGCACTTGAAACATTATTCGCTTTCCAGGTCGAACAGCATTTCCAGCAAATCATCGGACAGCATATCGAGGCGCTTTTTGTCGCGGTCAGCCTGCGCCATGTTGATGTCGATGACCAGTTGCGCTAATGCTGCGCGGTCGTCAGGCGCAAGCGTGTCGCCGTCCAACAGTCGGTGGGCGCGCGCCATCAATGTGGCGTCGGCTTCCAGCGGGACGAGGGGCGCGACGGTGTGGATGGACCCTGCCTGGTACGAATCCACCAGATTTGTCTGCGCCTCGGTGATCTGCGCGGCGCTCAAGCGCGTGGGCGAGGCTTCCACCGTGATGTTTTCCTGCCGGCCGGTCTTGCGATCCTGCGCCGTCACTTTGAGGATGCCGTTCACGTCCATATCGAACTTCACCGTCACCTTCGCCAATTCGCCCGGATACTCCGGTTCCAGGCCGGTGATCAGAAAGTCGCCCAACAGCGTGTTTTGTGACGCCACCGGCTGTTCGCCCTGGTAAACTTCAATCTTGATGGTATCCTGCTCCGGGAAAAGCGTGTTGAACACTTCCTCTTTGGTGACGGGAATGGTGGTATTGCGGTGGATGAGCACTTTGTAACGGTCGGGAATGATGCGCCCCAGGCGGGGTTCGGCGACGGCGATGCCGAGCGAGTAGGGCGTCACATCCACCAGGATGGCGTCAATCGGCTCGCCGGCGATGATGGCAGCCTGCACGCCGGCGCCTAGCGCCACCACCTCTTCGGGATTCAGCGTCATGCGCGGCTCGGTGTCCAGATAGTCGGCGACCAGTTCCCAGACCGCCGGCACCCGCGATGAACCGCCGACCATCAACACTTGCGTCAGTTCGTCGGCGCTGACGCCGGCGTCGGTCAGCACGTGGTCGATGGATTCGGTGGTTTGTTCCAGCAGATCGGCGATGGCCTCCTCAAATTCGTGGCGGCTGACCTCGTATTCCAGGTGCAAGGGGATGCCGCGCTTTTCGGCGATGTACTCCTCCCTGATCCACGCAAACGGGTGATCCGACAGGGTGATTTTCGCCATTTCGGCGGCGCGCTGCAAACGCGCCCACGCGCGACGATCCTCGCGCAAATCAATGCCGTGTTGTTCCTCGAACTTTGCCGCCACCAACTGGGCCAGCCGTTCATCGAAGTCGTCGCCGCCCAGGTGGGTGTTACCGTGGCTGGCGCGCACTTCTACGATGCCGTCCATCAATTCCACCAGCGATACGTCGAACGTGCCGCCCCCCAGGTCGTAGACCAGCGCCAGTTGATCCTGGCCCAGGTTCAGCCCATAGGCCAGCGCCGCCGCCGTCGGTTCGTTGATGATGCGCCGCACGTTGAACCCGGCGATTTCGCCGGCGTCGCGGGTAGCCTGCCGCGCCGCATCGGAAAAGTAAGCCGGCACGGTGATGACCGCGTCGGTGACTTCGCTGCCCAAATTCTGTTCGGCGATGCGCTTCATTTCGCGCAGAATGAAGGCCGAGACTTCCTGGGGACTGAACATGCGCCCGCCCATCGTCACCCGCAGCGCGGTGCCCATCGCTCGTTTGATCGAGCGCACGGTGTTGTCAGGGTCAAACACGTACTGGTTGCGGGCCGGTGTGCCGACCAGCCAGCGTCCATCAGGCGTGTAGCCGACGACGGAAGGCGTGATGCGCTCGTCGCCGTTCGGCAGCATCACCGGCACGCCGTTGCGTACGACCGACACGCCGGAATTGGTTGTCCCTAAATCAATGCCTACAATTGTACTCATAGTTCTCCTGAAATTGGTAATGGGTAATGAGTAACGAGTAATGAGTAACGAGTAATGAGTAACGAGTAATGAGTAACGAGTAATGAGTAACGAGTAATGAATATGCTCTTAACTCTTAGTTCTTAACTCTTGCATCCTGCATCCTGCATCCTGTATCCTGTATCTTGCCCCCTGCCTCATTCTTTGGGCTTGAAGACGACGACGTCGGCGTAACGGAGGACGCGGTCGGCGGTGCGATAGCCCCGGCGATCTTCGGCGATGATCATGCCAGCGGGGGGCGGCGTCCCGTTTGCGCCGTCGCTATCTGCCGTCGTCGCCACTGCGATGTGCTGATAGGGGTCGAACATCTGCCCGACGGTGGGAATGGGGGTGACGCCGCCGTTTTCCAGCACCGCCAACAGCCGGTCACGCACCAGGCGTAATCCATCCAGCCAACTGCTGAGCTTGGCACGGTCGGCGGGTGAAACGAGAACCGCCTGCGCTGCGGTGAGGTTGGGTGATTGCGCCGCTTTATCCCGCGCTGCCAGGTAACGTTGACCACTGGCGATGGCGTTGTCCAGGCCATCCAGCGCCGGCAGGAGCGACTGTAACCATTCCTGCCGCGCGGCGTTCACTTTTTCGTCCGCCAACTTCTCCACCAGGTCGGTTTGCTGCGCCTGCTGCGTTTCCAACATGGTCAGCGTTTTTTCGACGCGCGCGGCTTGTTCTTCGATCAGCATACTGGTCTTGAACTGCGCCTTGCCGAGTTTGCGTACTTCTTTCTCCAGGGTATCTTGATCGGCAGTCGCCTGCCGCGCGGCAATGTCCCGTTCCAGGCGGGATAATAAATCGGCCAATGTAGCCCATACACGGCGGCGATCACTCATAGCTGAATCGGGCGATAGTCCTTTTTGAAGTTGGATTCTCCCAGATCGCCGTGATGTTGCAGCAAGCGCCAGATATCTTCCACGTGAAAGTCGAGGTCGAGTTTGCGGGGGCGCTTGCGCGGTTCCCATGGCGTCGGCGGCTGGAAGAGGAACAGATCGGTGACGGCTTTTGCATCGGCGGTGCGCAGTTTTTCGTAAGCCGCACGGATCAACTTGAAGGTGTCCGGGTGCTCTTCGGGCGAGTGCTCGCGCACCAGGGCAAAGTAGGCGCGCTTGATTTCGTGCGCCGTTGCGCCTCGCTGCAAGCCCAAGACTGCATACGGATCGTTGCTGGTCAGATTCGGCGTCAGTTCGCCGCGCCGGGGTTGACGCCGCGCCTGGGGATCAATACCGGAAGGGATTGAAGAATCCATCGTCATCGCCGAACTCCTCCTCATCATCATAGTCATCGTCATCTGCAAAATCGAGGAAGGGCAGCATACTCAGATCCCCCCTAAGCAAGCCTGGCCCCAGTCCCCGCAACATCATATTCAGCAAGTCTGGCGGTACATGGAGTAGATCGCGCGTAATTTTAACCTGGTGCAACGCATCCGGGTCTCTGGACTGGCGAGCAGCTTTCTCAGCCTCGCGCACGTGACGGCGCGCTGTCTGTGAATCGCCGCGCCGCAGCGCAAGCATCGCCAACGATGTGTAAGTGCGCACGATGTCTTGTCCGGCGGCCAAGGCGCGTTCCAGATAGTGCTGCGCCATCTCAACAAAAGGTGAGAGCACCAAAAGCTGTCCGATCTTCGCCAGCGGTGCCTCTTCCGCTGGTGTCACTTCCACGGCGCGATCGAGCCAGGGCGGTCCCAACGCTTCCTCTATCTCCATCGCGTAAATGCCTTGCGCGAGATAGAATGCCATAGGAATGTTTTTGACTAAAGCTTCAGCCTGGCGCATCAGTTCCCACGCGCGCTCCGGCTCGTGTTCGTCCAGCCACATGTGGATGATTTGTTCATACACTCGCAAATCCTGGGCGCTGTGGGTGAGCGCCTGCTTAAAGTAGGATTCGGCCGTCTCCAGTTGGCCCATCTGGTAATAACATCCTCCCAAGCGCGCCAAGAGATAGCCATCGTGCGGCCGGTAGACCAGCGCCTCGTTGAGATTGCTGATCGCTGCGTTATAATTCGACCACGACAGCGAATTTTCAGCTTGATCCAGATAGTAGTCCGCCAGGCTTTGCCGGGCTTCCACATTATCCGCATCGAGCGCCAGGACGCGCTTCCAGTAATTAGGCGCGTTCCTTACACTCCACCAATTGCCGCTCTCCTTCACCACCTCTCCCATACGCAGCAGCGCGGGGATGTAGTCCTTATCTTTCTCCAGGATGCGTTGCAGCTCGTTCTCCGCCGCCCAGAACCGCCCATCGTTAATCATCCCCTCGACCAGGGCCATGCGCGTCTCCAGGCTGTCGGGATTCCACTTAACGGCCTGTTTGTACACGTTGATGGCCTCTTCGTACTCGCCGGCCTTGACATAACACTCGGCGGCGCGCTTCCACAGCAGCGAGACCTGCTCGTCGGTGATGGCGTCGGGATGATCGGCTTTGCGCGGACGGCGGCGCAGGGCTTCGCGCCACATCTCACCGGCGGCGATGAAGTCCTCGGCTTTCTCGTGGGCCAGCGCCAGATTGTACGCCAACCGGAAGCTGCCGCCGTCCAGATTGCGTGCGGCTTCCCAATAGTGGTAGGCTTTTTCCCACTGCCCTGCCGAAGCCGCCTGGTACCCCAGTTGTTGGTAAATGTGCGCCAGCATCTCGTCGCGGCGGTTATCGTTGGGCGTGTGACGGGCGGATTCATTCACGGCGGCCAGAGCGCTTTCCGCATCGCCTTCGCTTAAACATTGTTCGGCCAAACGGAAGTAGAGTTCCCCCAGATTTTGGGAGAGATAGTCCGAGCGATAGCCCTGGACGTAAGCCGTTGTCCATTGCTTACGCGCTGTGTCCCAATCTTCGGCTTGGGCGGCAAGCACGCCCAGGTAGTAATGCGCAATCTGTGCTTCTTGTGGCGAAGCCGGCGATTGGAGCGTCTGTTGGAGGAGCTGCCGTGCCTTTTCTGCCTCGCCGCCGTCCAACGCGACTAACCCTTGCCACAGCAGCGGCGTGTCCGCGTCGAGTATGTAGGGGCGGCGACGAAAAACGCCCGCATTACGCAACATAGCGCGCTCATAGTTGGTGAGGTCGCCCCACACCGGCTTGGTGGCGGGGTCAATCCCTTGCTGAAGCAGGGCTAACGCGAGGGGATAGGCGGCGCGACGGGCAAAGTCGCTTGAGCTGCGACGGACTTTTTCGTAGTTGATGATGGCGGTGTCTGGCCGACCGCAACGCTGCGCGACCAATCCCAGGTGGTAGGCATAGCAGGGGGCTTCGGGCTGCAATTCCACCGCCCGTTGCATATCTTGCAGCACAAGTTCGAGATTGGGCTGCGGCGCAGCGAGCAGCTCCTGCCCGCGCCGGAAGTAGGCTTCGGCCAACACAGCGGCCGGCAACATATCCGCCGACTGCGCACGTACCCGCTCCCAGGTCTCTATGGCCTGGTTGTAGTCGCCTATGTGGAAAGCATTGCTGCCGCGCGTGCGTAATGTGGCTGCCCCCTGGCGATTGGGCGACGATTTCGCGTGTTTCTTACGTTTTGTCATACGTCTATCCTATCATACATATTATGACAATTATATCATAATAGCCTTTGTATCATACCAGGCCGCGATTGCCGTCACCAGGCCCACCTGCCCGGCCTGCCGCGCCAGGCGGATGCCGAGGCGGACAATGGTGTACGCTTGCTGGATGAGCAACGTCGGCAGCCACCAGTGCAGTGGCAATAAATCCACCAGCCAGCGATGCGCCAGGTAGAGCAGGCCGTAGAGCGCCAGCCCCCCGCCGACCAGGGCCGCGAGGGGCAACGCCTGCCTGACCATCGCGCGGGCGGCAGCGCCAAGCACCTGGAAAACGCCGCGCTGATTCTGCGTCAGGGCCACTGCGCGCGCTACCTCGGTCCACGTGGCGATGAGGCCGGCCAGCGCCAATCCCGCGCCGGCGATGACCCAGCCGAGCGCAGGTGAGCGCATATAAACGAATACCGCCAGCAGCAGCGCTACACCGCCAACCCCGCCGACCAGGACCGCGCCCAGCAGGTTGAGCGTAAGGAAAGCCCCGAACCATCGCCATCCGGCCTGGGCGAACGCGCGCCACGAGAGCGGTTGGCCCGCGGCATACTCGGCCAGCGTCCCGCCTTCCAGCCACGTCCAGATCAGCCGGGCAAGCACCCAGATGGGAAACGCCAGCAGCAGGGCGAGTGTGCCCCAGATTCCGCCTCCATTGCCTGCTCCCGACATCACAAAATCGCTTAACGCATCCACTGAGCGCGTTGCCAGGATTTGACTGAAGAGCGGATGGCGGGTGAGCGGCGCCCATGCCAGCGTCATCAGCAAGGCCGGCCCCAACGCCAGACCTGTGGTCAGCAGGTAACTCAGGGCCCACCCGCGCGGCCTCTCTATCACTCGTCGCAGATACGCTCCCAAGCCCATTCGCCGTTCCCTATCTACCGTTTGCCATTCGGCATTTACCATTTGCCGTTCGTCATTTTCTACCATACGGCCCCTCCCCAGAGAAAATCCTGCCAGAAGCGCAGCCAGCGCACGGCGAGACCTGCGCCCGTGGCAGGATCGGGCGCGCGGCGCAGTTGGTTGTTGGCGAGATCGCGGTCGAGTACGATAGCGCCGGCGGGGTCAATTTCCACCAGGCGCGGCGCGCCGTCGATGGTCAGCGTGGGGGTATCGCAGGGCCAGGCCAGCGTTTCCGGCGCTTGTCGTCCGCTGCGCGTGACCCGCACCGTGGTGGGAATGCAGAGATCGCCTTCACGTTCCAGTGTGGCCTGCTCATCGAGCGTGACCACGCGCATATCCAGTGTGGCGTTGCCGTGGACGAGTTGCTCGAAGAACCACGTCGTCACTTCTGCGCCGAGCGTCTCTTCCATCACGGCACGCACGTCCTCCGCACGCGGATGGGCGAAGGCATAACGGTCGAAATACGTGCTCAAGAAGCGCTGCATGGCCGCCTCGCCGACGGTGCGCTCAACGGTGGTGAGCGCCAGTGCGGGCTTGGAGTATGTCGCAATCCCGTATTGCAGCGAATCAAAATCCCAGGCTGCGCCGGCCATCGGGGTATCGGGATACATTATGTACTGTAGCCGGTGCATTGCCAGGTAGGAGAAGTTCCATCCCAAACAATCCATAATCGCGCCGTCGTAAAGGGCGTTCATCGCGCGTATTGTGGCGTAGTCGGTGAAGCCTTCGTCCAGCCAGGGTTCTTCGGCTTCGTTGGTGGCGACGACCGACTGGAACCACTGGTGCCCCAGTTCGTGGACGGCTTCCACCTCGATCATGCGCACGCACGCCGGCATCATACCGCCCAGCGCGCCGACGGTGAAGAGCGTCGGGTATTCCATCCCGCCCGCGCCGCCCGCGTCCGGCGGAACGATGACGACGGTGAGGTGGGGATAGAGGCTCTTGCCGTAGGCGCCGAACCAGGCATGGTAGAGGGGGAGGGCGCCGGCGGTAGCCTGGAGGGCGCGGCGGGCCATCGCGCGTTGGCGTGGATAGTACACCACGCGCACATCGACGCCTTCAACCTTGCGCGTCATCTCGCGGTACTTGGGCGAGGCCGTCCAGGCGAAGTCGATGACGTGCTCGGCGCTAAAAGTGTGCGTTACTGTGCCGTCGGCGTTGGCTTTCGCGGTGGGAGCGGCGGTGCCGGTCGCCGCGATGACCCAGCCCTGCGGCAAGGTGAGCGCCACATCGTAACGGCCAAAGTCGGCGTAGAACTCGCTGTTGGCGTGGAAGGGGTAGGCGTTCCACGCCCCGCCGTGCCGCTCATTTTCTTCCCACACACCGAACTTGGGAAACCACTGCCCGCCGAAGATGAAGTCACCGCCATCGGCCCATCCCGTGCGGGCGAAGGCTTTGGGGAACTGCGCGGTGAAAGCGATGTCCACACTGACGCTCGCACCGGGCGCAACCGGTTGCGGCAGGGCCACTTCGACGAGCGTTTCGTCATCGTCAAGGGGCTTCACGGTGAGCGCCGTTCCGTCGGCGAGCGCAATCTGGTCGATGCGGATCCAACCGGGGGCATTGGGATCGAAACTGTAGCCGCGCAACCTCAGGTCAGATTCACGCAGCCACAGTGTCTCCGCGCTGCGGAAGGCATTGAGGTACAGGTGGAAGACCAGGGTGGGGATGGGGACAGTGGTGTGGTTGTGGTACATGGCGGTTTGTTGTCCGGTGAGCGTGTGCGTCTGCGGGTCGTAGGCGGCGACGATGGTGTAGGAGGCCACATCAGGTGGCGGGACGGTTGCCTGCCCCAGCGACGGCGCGGGCGCTCTCAACAACCCGACGCAGCACAAAAGCGCCAGCCAGAGACAGCGGATTTTAGATTTTGGATTTTGGATTTTAGATTTTGGATTTTGGATTTTAGATTTTGGATTGCTCATACTTCTTACTCCCTCCTTCCTCCTCCCCTTCCTCTTTACTCCTCACTCTTTACTCTTTACTCCTCACTCTTTACTCTTTACTCTTTACTCTTTACTCTTTACTTCCCAATATCCCTTGAGCGCCGTGATGCTTTCTGTGAGCGCGGCGGCCTCGAAGGTGACGAGCGCATCGCGCAGGCCGGGGACAGGGGGATAGTAGGTATCCTGTTCCACGGCGCTGATGACAGTCTCGAAGTGTTCTGGCGAGATGCCCATGCGCCCGGCGAAGACGGAGGCGGTTTCCACTGCCTCAGGGTCGGCCAACTGATCCGTCACCCAATCGCGCCAGCGGCAGAGCGCCTCAGTCTCGACGAACGGGAGCCAGTGCCCCGGTTGAACTCTGCGAAGCAGTGGCACCAGAGCGGGCCATTGACGCAGCGTGGTTTCAGCCTGACGGTCCATGAGAACGCGCAGGGCGTTGTGATGGATGTTGCGCGTCAGCCGGTCGGACCACAGGCTCGATTCCATATAGAACGGGCGGAAGACATCGCGCAGCCAACATTCATCCCAGACCAGATGCGCCAGGTATCCACTGACGAAGGCGGCATGCGCGGAGTGCAATCGTTGTGGATTTGCCAGCTCGGGATACATCGTCAGTAACGTTTCGCCCGCGCGCGCAGTGGCGTCGCCGTGGACGTGGTAGAAGTGCGTCTCGAAGCGCGGCTGCCCGGTGAGCGATTGCACGTCGACGGCGGTGTTCCCCAGCAGAAACGCGCCCAGATGCGCGTCCAGGGCCTGCCGGATGGTTTCAGGCAGGCGGGCGTCGGCGAGTATATCGCGCGCGTAGACCAGATGTTGGAATGGCGTCGGCATTGTCCCCCATTCTACCGTGAATGAAGCAGGCGGCAATGCGGGACGTGGCGGTCGGTTATCAACCGGCAGCCTTCAGTCGGTGCATTGCAAGCTTCTTGACTGATCGCTGAAAGCTGATGGCTTAACGCTGAACTGCGATCTTGTTTCTTTTATTGCAACATGGTATAATCAAACTATGTAAGCCAATCGAGGCTTACCCGCCGAATTTCTTGCCGACAGGCGGGAAAATGACCGTCAAAGGACTTGTGATCCGGTTTATCCGGAGTACGGAGGGAATCATGGAAAACGAGACATCACAAACCCACCAAACGCAAACAGCAGAATCCCAGACTACGAAAGTCGCGGCAGCAAATGTCGCTTCCACCAGCGAGCAGGTCAGCAAGCGCACGCAGCTCATGATCATTGGCGGGGCGGTGCTTTTCCTGGCTCTCCTGATCGCCGCGATTGTGTTGATGGCGACACATGCGGCGGCAACGCAGGTGATCCGCGACATTGCGATTGTGTTTGTCGCCGTGGAGACATTTTTGATCGGGCTGGCGATCCTGCTGTTGATTTTCCAGATTCAGACGTTGATCCAGGTTTTAAGAGACGAGGTACAGCCGTTGTTGCGTTCTGTCAACGACACCGCCTCGACGGTGCGGGGCACGACAGCCTTTGTCAGCCAGAACGTTGTTTCACCCTTTATCAAGGTGGCCGGGTTTACCGCTGCGGTGCAACGGGTGACGAGCGATCTCATCCACATCGTAGGGGCGGCGCGGCCGCGTTCAAAATCATCCCAAAAACCAAGAGGAGGTAATGAAGATGTCCAACCAGGATAGTGATTTCGGTTCGTTCTTGATCGGGTTCTTTGTCGGCGCATTGCTGGGTGCGGCGGCGGGGATGCTCTTTGCGCCGCAGTCCGGTGAGGAGACGCGCGAGCAGATTCACAAGAAGAGCCTGGAACTGAGCGAGCAGGCCACGCAAAAGGCTGAGGAAGCGCGCTCGAAGGCCGAGCACCTGCTTGCCGACGCTCGCCAGAAGTTCGATGAGGCTACCAAGGAGCTGCAAACACGCGCCAAGGAACTTCAGGAGCAGGCCAAGACGTTGATCGAGGAGAAGCAGGCGCAACTCAAGGGGATGGTGCACAAAGAAGCGCCTCAAGCCGCAGAGGCGGTTGCCGAGGCCGCGGCTGTCGAGGCGCCTGCCGCGTAATATAGTCTCGGTAATCCAAAAATGCTCCAAGGGGATCGTCAGATCCCCGTTCTGGTCTGGATCTGGCGATCCAGACCAAGCAAAATTAGCTCTACTGAGTCTCTAACCGAGCGCCCCCACTGTCCCGTGGGGGCGTTTTGGCATGGCAAGACGGGTAGGAACGCTTGCCAAATTCACGGGTTGTGGTAGGATAACGGTCGCGCCGGAAGCGGCCCGCTAGCTCAAATGGTAGAGCAGGGGACTCTTAAGCAGTTTGGTTATAATGACAACTCCTCAAGACTTTGACCTTTCGCAGTGGATCACTACCCAGGAAGCTGCAAGGCTTACCGGGTACACTCAAACGTATGTAAGACGGTTACTCAGGGAAGGCAGGCTTACAGGGATCAAGCCGGGGCATGACTGGCTTTTAAGGCGTGATAGCGTCCTCGCCTTTCACAGAGAGATGCAAGCACTAGGGACACAAAAGCATAACGCATACAGAGAAACCGGGGAAGAATAGCTCCCCCAACTTTGGAAAAGGGCAATTTGCACTTTTCTTTTTTTGTGGTAATGTTGTACCTATAAGGGTTTGACGTACAGAGTAACGATAACCCTTTTATTTTTGGGTTATGTTGTACCCATAAGGGTTTTACGTAAGGCCGAGAACAAGGGAAAATGTCACACAACTATGTCTTTGCGGAAACTTGCGGAAACCTGCGGACAGTTTTACCAAGTTACGGTTTACACTGATAGGCAACTTGGCTTTTTGATAAGCTAACCTAAAGGGGGGAAGGCAATGGCAAAATCGGCAATCAATTTAGGACTACTGACAAGCGCGACGATGAACGGGAATAACTCTTATCGGGTATCGCTGTCCTATGGCGTCTTTTCTATCGCCAGAAAAGTTACCCAAAGCGGTGTTTACTACTACGCAAGTAAGCGGGTAGCTGGCAAGCTGTATAAGGTCTACGTCGGCAAGCAAGGAGAAATCACCCAAGACTTGCTACACAAGCGCACGATGGAGCTTGAGCAAAAAATCCCCTATCAGCACGAAAGATCGTGCTACAAAGCAATCAAAAACAACGTTGGTCGGGAAAAGTGACCCAAAGGAGTAAGACCATGAGCGAAAAATGGGTGTGTTGTGAGTGTGGCGACGTGGTAAGCGACATGACCGAGCATCTACAAGCGCATGGCGTGATGGTCGGGAGCGACGAATACCATGACCTGTTGGCGCAATGCGCGCAAGTCAAACCGATTGACCTGTCGAGGTACTTTGTAGATTTCAATAGTGACAAGGGCGATCTGGTGGCGGCGCTTGCCAGTCATCTTGAGTACGTTGATTACTTGCGTCAATTACTGGCCAAGGGGGTGCAAGTATGAGTGCTAACCCTATTGGTACGGACTGGATCAGCACGCGGCAAGGCGCAACCTTGACGGGGTATTGTCGGGAATACGTCACCAAGCTGGCAAAGGCCGGACGTATACGCGGCATGAAGTTGGGGCATGACTGGGTTGTGAATCGTGAAGACCTGGAAGCCTTCAAGCGCAAGATGCAGGCTTTAGGGACAAGCAAACACAACCCTTTTCGGGAAGACTTGCAAGCAGAAGGCCGGGGGCGCGGCAATGAGCAAGGCCAATAACGCAAGAATCGCAGAAGCCGAACTTGAGAGGCTCACTTCTGCGATTCCGACAAGCACGGCGGAAGCCGTGAATACCTCAAGTATAACCTCGCTTTGCGCGGCGTCAAGGCAGGCGTTTCTTGACAGTGTAGCGGCTGGCAAGGTAGCCAGTCCTGAAACTGTGCGCTGGTACACAGAAAGGCTTGACGCTTTCCTGGCGTGGTCAAAAGAGCATCATCCCGATTCCCAACTTTCAAAAGCGGCTTTTAACGGCTTTGTGGCTTACCTGAAGGACTCCGGGCGTAGCCTGGCGACGGTGCGCGGGTATGTCGTCATCTTGCGGCGTTTTGGGCAATGGCTGCTTGACGAAGGCGTGACCGAGCGCAACCCGGCAACGGGCTTGAAGTACCCACCGAAGGGGAAGCGCATCCCCAAAGGGGTAGAACCTGAAGACTTCGAGAAGCTGCTAAACACGGCAAGCCATACACGCGACAAGGCGTTATTGCTGCTGCTGTGGGAGACCGGCGCACGGGCAGAAGAGATTATCACCCTGCACTGGCAAGACGTGAACCTTGAGAAGCGAAGTGCATGGGTAACGGGCAAAGGTCGGAAAGATAGGCCGGTATTCTTTGGGGAAGATTGCGCGGCACTGTTACGCCAGTATCGGGAAACCGTCAAACACGAGGCCGATAACGCGGTGTTCTGGACGCTAGACGGCGCAACCCCTCTAACCTATTGGGGCATGTACCTGGCAATCAAGCGAATTGGGAACAAGGCCGGGGTCGAGCATTGCAATCCGCATCGATTCAGGCATGGCTTTGGGCGGCGCTTGTCGAAAAATGGGTGTCCCACCCTCGTTTTACAAGACCTGATGGGACACGCATCTTCAGAGACAACCCGCATTTATACCTTCCTGAACGAAGAAGACCTTTCAAAACTACATGAGCGTTACGCGGGAGGAAAGCATGAATCACGTTGAGGTTGGCACGTATGGTGAAGCGTTAGTCTACCAGTTACTTTCAGAGACCGGCGGGCGGGTCGGGCTTGGGGATGGCGCTGACGTGACCTTTGAGGGAATCAAGATCGAGGTCAAGACGGCGAAACCGTCCAAGTACAACGGGCGCACGTTGGGGTATCAGTTTTGCTTGTCAAAGCCTGGTCATACAGACTTCAGAAAGTCAGACGTGCTTGTACTCATCCCACTGGATGAGCACGGCAAACCCAGGGCGGCTTACGTCATCCCGACAGATTGCTTGAGAGACCGCACAAAGTTGACCATGCCATTGTCGCTAGACACGCGCTTTTCGGCTTACCGTGAAGCGTGGGAATTACTTGCAGACATTCAAGGGGGGATGGTATGAACAAGATTAAACAACTTGCACACTTGGCGCTGGCTTTCGTGATTGTGGCCGGGTTTATCGCCGTCATTTTCCTGATAGCCGATGGACTAGGCGCATGGGACTTACTCAAGGCGCAACAACAAGCGCGGGCTGCTGAAGCGCGGGCGCGTGAACTGGAAGCGCAAGCGGCGGCGCTGCGTGAACGGCAAGCCATGCTCCAGACGGCTGTGCTTGCTTTCGCCAGTGTGAAAGATTCACTGCTTGTAACAGTCACATACCTGGTCGGCGGCTTGATGCTGTTCCTGGCATTGAGCATTATTGGCGTTTTGCTGTGGGAAAGGGGGCAAGACCATGACCGGCATCTTCGAGCGTGACCGTTACGGCGTTGGACAAGGTCAGTATTCGAGCATCGAGCGGGAGACCTGGCAACAAATCACCTTCCAAGCGGGCGTCCTCGTTCCTGTCGGACAGGCGGCTGTCATTGCTGGCTCGTGGGCGCTGGTCGTCGGGATCGTGGCCGGGGTCGTGTGTCATCTGGCGGGCTGGCCGGTGAAGTACGCGCTGGCCGTCGGGGCGCTGGCGTTGGCCGTGCTGATGGCGTGGCAGACCGGCGCGGCAATTGACTGGACGCGGGGCGCATACCTGGCAAGAGAGCGTTACATGACCGAGAAACAACAGGGCGCGCAAGCTGATAAAACCGTGGTCACGGTTGAATGGGTTGACCGGCAAGCCAACAGCGGGTATGGGCGCACGGTGTACGAAGACCTGGCCGTCAGTCCTGAACAGCTTGCACTTGTGGCGCGGGCGGATCGTTTGAGCAAGCGTGGGCTGATGGAAGCGGGCTTGAATGACGCGCAAGCCATGCGGCTGTTGGCTCAACTGTTGGCGCTGGGGTACATTGCGCGGCAAGCTGACAACCTACCGGCAACCTGGACAAGCAAGGGTGAAGCACTCCGAAAGGCTTTCGCCGGTGGTGGTGGTGGTGGTGTGGTAGTGGATGCACTCCACCACCAGTAAAACCGGAGTGGGGGAGGGGGGATGAGCATAACAGACACAAACAGGGCGCTTGAGTTTCTCCACCAGGCACAGAAATCTTTTCCAGTGCTGCATGACAAGTGGGGTTGGAAGTCCAAGCAGTTTGTTGAATTGGCAATAGCCGAAGTCCAAGAACTGCTTGACCGGATTGCAGAACTGGAAGCGCGGGAGACCTTTCAAAGTTGTGACGGCATCCTGATTGTAAGTAATATCGTAACGCGGGATGTAGAACATTGCCCTACGACAAAAAAACGCTTGTAGGGCTTCCTAGAGGGCATAGAGGGTTAACGACAATGGGCGAACAGCAAACGACAGAACAAGCGATTTCGGCGGCATGCTTTGAGAACGTCAAAACCAAAGCCGTGCAGTGTGCCTATTGCGGCAAGTGGTTTATCGCCAAGCGGATAAAGCGTAACAAGCGGTACTGTTCCAATGCCTGTAAGCAAGCGGCTTATCGGGATAGGGTCAACGGCTGGCAGGCTGCAAGGCCGGAGTAGCGCGTTACGTTTTCGCGCTTTGCGCTGGATGGGGTACACTCGAAGGTCAAACTTTCACAACAGGAGACGATGCTATGAAACGGTTTGGCCTTTGGGTGATTGGGTTTGGCGTGTTTGTGTTATCAGTATTTGGCTTGTATGGGCTTCTGTATGCAATGCAGACAGGAAACGCAAAGCTGGCGTATTGGCTTTTGTTGGTACTTCTTGCTGTCGGTATTGGTGCTTTTGTCCTTGCGCTGGTATGGCAATACAGAATTAACCAAATTCAACAACAGCTTGACGCGGTGCTTTTGGAGCGTGACGGCTTACAGCAACGGCTTGACCTGGTACTTTCCGAGCGTGACGAATTGCAGAAACAGTTTTACAAATCGCTTTCCGAGCGTGACGAATTGCAGAAACAGTTTTACCAGGTGCTTTCCGAGCGTGACGGCTTACTGAAACGAATTGACTACGTGCAATTGCTCGAAGGGCTTTCAGACAAAGAGCAGGCTGTTTTGTATCTTTCCAAGCAAGATCACTTAACGCTTGAGGGTATTGAGAAACTAACAGGTATACCGGATAGAACAATCAGCGACATCAAGAAATCACTTAGGGGCAAGGGTTTGTTGTCCTAAAAGCGGTTTCGCGGAAACTTGCGGAAACTTGCGGTCGGTTTTGCTCAATTCCGGTTTACACTGAAAAGAATCTTTCGTTTTTCATTGTTACCGGAGGTGACGCATGACCGACAAAAAAAGCGTCTCCGTATCCCTTCAAGCTCCCAGGGATACGGAGACCACAGAAAACGGTGCTGACTGTCAGTATAGCACTACTGTTCTAAAAACGCAATACCAGGTAGCGGTAAACTGGCTATTGCGTGGTGTTGCCCTCGTTCCCCTACAACCAAAGTCCAAGTGCATCATAGCGGGCTTTGGCGCGTATTCCGAGCAAATCACTACCGAGGAGCAAGCATGGTTTTGGTTTCAAGAACGGTGCTGCAACCTGGCCGTAGTGACCGGCAACGGGCTTATCGTCCTGGACTTTGACCGGCGCGACGACTACGAGGCATGGCGCGCATCCTGGCCGGGACTGGCGGCAACCTACACAGAACTGACGGCACGCGGCGCGCATGTCTTCCTCGCCGGCGAAAGCGCAAGTGGCAAGGTCGGGTCGTTCGAGGTCAAAGGCCGGGGCGCTGTGGTCATGTCCTCTCCGAGCATCCATCCGAGCGGCTTTGAATATCATCCCCTTGACCCAGGTGCACAGATAAAGCATGTTCCGGCTGACTTCCCTTTGCTTAGTGAACATCCGCAAGTACTAAGCAAGGGGAGCACACCAGGTTACGGCAAAGACGTGCTTACCAGGATCAAAACGGCTTATTCCTTGCTTGACCTGGCGCAATCCCTGACGCGACTAAGAAGTGGCGACGGGCGGTGGTGGCATGGGCGCTGTCCTTTCCACGAAGACAAGAAGCCGTCCTTTTGGGTAGACTCCAAGCGCGGGCTGTGGGGCTGCTATGCCTGCAACGTCCACGGCGACGTGATCAACCTGTACGCACAAGTGCATGGGCTGGCAGTCCAAGAGGCAATCAAGCGCATGGCGGTGGGGCTGCAATGACCGGGCTTGTTAATGTGTCCAAATCACGCCGCGACCCCTCCGAAAAGATGGAAAATTCGGAAAAAATCGGTTTTGGGGATTTGCGGGCAGACGAAAAACTGACCTTTGCCACAAACCCGCATCCCGAAAACCTGACGGCTGACGGCGTGATCGTCGTTAATCCCTGCGGTATGCAAGTTGGCGCTGTTTCCAAGTTTGCGGTACAAAACCCGAAAGGCGGCGGCGCTGAAGGTCGCAAGATTGCGGGCATGTCGAATAAATCACGTAAGCGGCTTATGCGGCATCTTATGGCGGTAGACCTTGAGAGCATAGCCGCCGAACGTGAAAAAGCCAAGTATAGCCGGGCACTGTTTGTAACATTGACATATCCCTGGATTGACGGTTTACCATTCACGGATTGGGAGCGCGCAAAAGAGCATTTAGACGCATTGCGTAAACGGATCGAGCGTGCTGATGGCGTAAAATGGGGAGTGTGGAAACAAGAACATCAAGAAAGTGGCGCTTTGCACTTTCACCTTGTCTTGAACCTGCCGAAGGTCGTGAATGTTCAGAACTTTAGGGCGTGGATTGCTCAAGCCTGGTATGAGATTGTGGACTCCGGCAACCTGGATCATTTGAAGGCAGGCACAAGCGTTGAAGCAGTATACATCAAGCAATCACAACCCGGCAACCTGTTAAGCTATCTGTCAAAAGAACTTGGCGGAAGTAAAAAATCACACCAGGTTAGGGCGTTCAATCCTGAGACCGGGGAAGCACTGGGGACCGGCAAGACATGGGGCATTTGGGGCAGGGAAGCCTTCAACGCGGCGAAGGTCATTGTTTGCAAGATTGCTATTCGGGGCCGGGAAGCTTGGCAACGTTTCAAAGAAAATGTGGCGCGACATTTTGAAAAATCGCGGTATCTGCGAACGGTGGCAGACATTGCATGGTGGGGCGGTGGCTTGCTGTATGGCAACGGCGGTGACTTAATGAACGTGCTTTTGGAAGGGATACCAGACGAGGCATGGGAATACGTCTAGCCGGGATGGTGTTACGTTTTCACACAAGGGTTAAGGTGGGCGGCATGGTCGTTCTGTACGTCGTAATCGCGGCGCTTTTGGCGGCGTTGGTCGCGTTGGGCGTGGTCATACTGCGGATGCAAGCATGGCGGCGTGAATATGTCAGGCTGCCAGAAGTCAAAGGTGTTCCTAAGTTGGAAATACTGTGGATTTTATCCCTTGCGGCAAAAATTGAGTACCCTATCACGTTAGAACGTTATCCCCTCAAGCGGGGGCTTAGTGCGGATCAAATCCGGTATATGTGGGTGGGCAGGCCGAAAGGGTCATTTTCACGGCGCACATGTGGCATGGTCGTAGGCCGGAAACGTTATGAGAGCATCCGGGATGAATTTGTCAGGCAAGGTTTACTGACGGTGCATGGAGCACGGCGCGGCGCACGTTGGACTGAGAAAGGGCGGCTGTTATTGTTACAAGTCAAAGCCGGGATGTTTGGCAAGATTCCAGATTTATACCATGTGGATGCTGGCAAATAATTCTTGAGAGGCCGGAAACGTCGAGGTAACGCAAAGGTAACGCGGTTGAGAGGCCGGAAACGTTTGGCGGTATCCAGTTATGCCCACAATTGGGGCATTTTGGGAAGGGGGTTGTTTGGCTTGCCAATCGGATAGAACGTGGTATAAATGAGCAAGGGGAGTATGATTACAACCAGGCCCGCTAGCTCAAATGGTAGAGCAGGGGACTCTTAATCCCTTGGTTACAGGTTCGAGTCCTGTGCGGGTCACAAAAGCGAAGTATGAACGGGGTGGAATCGTCCACCCCGTTTTGCTTTTTGGGCGCACTTGGCGGTTTCTACGGTGGAGTTTGCCCTATACGTGTACCTGTGAAAATCGGCGTTCCCATCTGTTGCGTGCTTCTACGCCGCATACGCCCGCAACGACCGCATCGGCTGGCCCACCATGCGGAACGCGCGGCGCTCGACCTCCCAGCGAATGCGCTCGATGTCCAGCGTGAGGAACTCGCCCTGACGGTAGAGGAGCTTGCCGTCGCACCAGACGTAAGCCACGTCGCCGGGGTGCGCGGTGTAGACGATGCCCGCCGCCAGGTCGTGCCGGGGGATCCAGTGCGGCGCGGTCGTATCGAGCAGCAGCAGGTCGGCGGGCCGGCCCGGCGCGAGGACGCCGCTCTCCGGGAATCCCACCGCCGCTGCCGAGGTCTGCGCCGTCATGCGGAGCAATTGGGTGCGCGGTAGGGCCTCGGGGTCGCGCAGTGCGCCCTTCCAGTATAGGCCCGTCAGGCGCATGATTTCCAGCATGGTGAAGTCACTGTTGGAGGCGGGGCCGTCGGTGGCGAGGCCCACGCGCACCCCGCGCGCCAGCATCTCCGGTAGCGGGGGCATCGCCATACCGAGCTTTTGGTAGGTTTTGGGGGTATGGGCGACGTAAGCGTCCTTTCTGGCGAGGAGCGCCTGATCCTCCGGCGTGGCGGCATTACAGTGCGCGACCAGGGTGGGGCGCGGCAAATCGAGCAGTCCGAGTTCGGCGACGTAGGCTGTCGGTGTGAGGCCGTGGCGTTCCAGCGAGCTGCGCACCTGCTCGTCGGACTCGCTCAGGTGGAAGTGCGCGCCCACACCGATGCGTTGCGCTTCCGCCACGAAGCGCCGCAACACGGCGGTAGGCACCATGTAGGGTGAATGTGGCCCCATCGTCGTGTGGATGCGGCCTTCAGCCGCGCCATTCCACGTTTCGACGAAGGCGACATTCTCCTCGAAAGAGACATTGCCAACCTCCTTGTCGTCGCCGATGCCAAAGTGACACCACGCCAGCAGCGCCTTCATGCCGCACTCCGCTACGACCGCGGCGACTTTGTCCATCCAGAAGTAGTGATCGGCGAACCCCACGATGCCGCTGCGGATCATCTCGGCGGCGGCGAGGGCGGCTCCCCAGGTGATGTCGTCGGCTTCAAGGGCCGATTCCGCAACCCAGATTTTCTCGTTCAGCCAGCGTTCGAAGGGCAAATCCTCGGCCCAGCCGCGTTCCAGCGTCATTGCCGCGTGGCAGTGCGCATTGAAGAAGGCCGGGACTGCTACCATTTCACGTCCGTCAATCACGTCGTCTGGGACAAAGTCTGCCGGTGCCTGTCCGACCGCTAAAATGCGTCGATCCTCTAGCGCGAGGTCAATGTTCGGCAAGATGCGATCATCCGCATCCAACGTCACCGCAGTTGTATTCTTGATCAGCGTGCGCATAGTGTCCCCCCTTGCAAAAATAGTCTCTTAGTCGTTAGCCTTATAGTCGCATAGTCAGAACGGTATTTTCGGGCTGCATAGAGTACGTTAGCACCGGCGTCTCCTATAAAATCGTTCTATTTCAACGCTTGAGGCGGAGCGCAATGCACCGTTCCCGCAGCGCCGGATTGTGATATAGATTATCATCTTCGCCACTTTTTGTCCAGATGGCAGTTGGCTTATGTCCAAGATTGGACTACACTAATAGTCTATCCGAAAATTTACTAACCAGGACCTGATCCACATCTCACAATAGCAGGAGTGTAACCGAATCTGGGGTTCAGCGCCGATAATGAAAATGACTACAGGACTATCGGACTAACGACTATCGGACTAACGACTATCAGACTATTTACAAAGGAGTTTACTATGCCTGACATTGACTCGATTATCAAACAAATGACCCTGGAAGAAAAGGCCGCCCTGTGCACGGGTGAAGGGCCCTGGAAGACCACACCCATCCCGCGCCTGGGCGTGCCGGCTTTGGTGGTGTCCGACGGACCGCATGGCGTGCGCCATCCGATGGACGTCAACCAGATTGGCTCGCTCAGCCACCCGGCGACGTGTTTTCCCACGGCCTCAAGCCTGGCCTGCACCTGGGACGTCGATCTGCTGCGCGAGATGGGCGAGGCGCTGGCCGCAGAGTGCAATGCGCTCGGCGTGGGTGTGTTGCTCGGTCCGGGCAACAATATGAAGCGTACCCCCTTGTGTGGGCGCAACTTCGAGTACTTCTCGGAAGACCCTTACCTGGGCGGCGAACTGGCAGCCAGTCTGATTACGGGATTGCAAAGCCAGGGCGTCGGCGCTTCACTCAAGCACTTTGCATTGAACAATCAGGAATACCAACGGTTCTCGATCAGCGCCGAGGTCGGCGAGCGCGCGATGCGCGAAATCTACCTGACCGGTTTTGAGAAAGCCGTCAAACAAGGCAAACCCTGGACGGTGATGTGCGCCTACAACAAGCTCAACGGGACGTATTGCTCCGAGCATCATTGGCTGCTGGTAGACTTGTTGAAGGAAGAATGGGGATTCGAGGGGTTGGTGGTTTCGGACTGGGGGGCGGTCCACGACCGGGTGGCGGCTTTGCAAGGCGGCCTCGACCTGGAAATGCCCGGCCCCAAGCCGCGCCGGGTGCAGGCCGTCATCCAGGCCGTGAAAGATGGCTCGCTGGATGAAACGGTGCTGGATGAAGCCGTTCGGCGCATCCTCGAGATCGTCTACAAAGCGGCAGAGACGCCCAAGGGCGAGCCGTTTGACCAGGCAGCGCATCACGCGCTGGCCCGCAAGATTGCCGCTGAGGGGATGGTGTTGCTTAAAAACGAGGGCGTCTTGCCTTTGCAGCAGGGCCTCAAGCGCATTGCCGTGATCGGGCGCGCGGCCAAAACGCCGCACTACCAGGGCGGTGGCAGCTCGCACATCAATCCTACGCTGGTTGACATCCCATTCGACGAGCTACAGCAGCAGGCCGGGGACGCCGAACTGCTGTACGCCGAGGGCTACCCGGCCGACGATGCGTTCCGCCAGGACCTCATCGATGAGGCCGTGAACATGGCTCAAGATGCGGATGTGGCCCTGCTCTACATCGCGCTGCCCACTTACAAGGAATCGGAGGGCTACGACCGCGCCGACCTCGACCTGACCGTGCAGCAAATCGCGTTGATCAAGGCCGTGGGCGATGTCCAGCCCAACACCGTTGTCATCCTCAACAACGGTTCGGCGGTGGTGATGGGGGAGTGGATCGACCACGTCGCTGCCGTGCTGGAAGCCTGGATGATGGGCCAGGCCGGCGGCGGCGCGATTGCCGACGTGCTTTTCGGCAAGGTCAATCCGAGCGGCAAGCTGGCCGAGACGTTCCCGATCAAGTTGCCGGATACGCCGGCTTACCTCAATTATCCGGGCGAAAACGGCAAAGTCGTCTATGGCGAAGGGCTATTCATCGGCTATCGCTATTACGAGGCCAAACAAATCCCCGTGCAGTTTCCCTTTGGCTACGGCGGCAGCTACACGACCTTCGCCTACGGCAACGCGACCGTCTCCGCGCACGAGTTCAAAGACACCGACGGGCTGACCGTATCGGTGGACGTGACCAACACCGGCGCCGTGGCGGGCAAGGAAGTGGTGCAGGTCTACGTTCACGATCGCAAATCTACGCTCGTCCGCCCGCACAAGGAGTTGAAGGGCTTCGCCAAAGTCGAACTCCAGCCGGGCGAAACCAAAACCGTGACCATCCCGCTCGACTTCCGCGCCTTCGCCTACTGGCACCCCGGCTATGGGCAATGGATTGCCGAGGAGGGCGAGTTCGACATCCTGATCGGCGCTTCATCGGCGGACATTCGCTGCACGCAGACCGTCACCTTGCACTCCACCCAACAGTTGCCTTCGCTGCTCAACCGGGAATCCACCATCCGCGACTGGATGGAGGATCCGCGCGGCAAGGTTGTCTTCGGCCCGCTGTATCGGCAAATCGCGCAGGGGATGGGGCAGGCGATGGGCGGCGGTGAGACGGACGGCAGCGAAGCCATCGGCATCGACATCATGGCGATGTTGATGGATATGACTGTGATGAGCATCCTTTACTTCCAGGAAGCTGCCTTACCCGCCACGCCAGAGCAGATTGTCGACGGGCTGCTTCAACAAGTCGCGCAGATGGCGTAGTCTCAGTAGATCTATTGTGCAACGGGGATCTGATGATCTCTTCGGAGCAATTTGTGATCTTCTAAGATGTTTTTACCGCAAAGATGTCAACGGATTCAACGGATGAAACGGATTAGGAAGAAAAAATCCGTTCAATCCGTTGACAGATTTTTACCGCAAAGATGTCAACGGATTCAACGGATGAAACGGATTAGGAAGAAAAAATCCGTTCAATCCGTTGACAGATTTTTACCGCAAAGATGTCAACGGATTCAACGGATGAAACGGATTAGGAAGAAAAAATCCGTTCAATCCGTTGACAGATTTTTACCGCAAAGATGTCAACGGATTCAACGGATGAAACGGATTAGGAAGAAAAAATCCGTTAAAATCCGTTCAATCCGTTGACAGATTTTTACCGAGCGCTACAACAACCGTTCCAGATTCGCAAACGGCACCATGGCGAACTCCTTGCCGCCCAGGTCGACCTGCACCCCCGGCAGGCGTGCGCTGGTTTCCAACTGAATCAAACCTTTGGGGATGTCGGACACGACCCCCGACGATCCCGTGTATGGCCCCCGCAAAATGCGCACGCGGCTCCCGACCGCCAGTGGGGTTTCTGGATTCACCGGCGCTGCGCCGCGCGTCGGCATGGGCACCAGCACGTAAGGCCGCTCGGCTCCCCAACGATAGCGCATCCGCCCACAGACCGACACCTCACGCCCATCCAGTGAGCGCAGCAGATCGAAGAATGCCTGGGACATCGGTGCTGTGCTGATGCCTTCGGTGGTCACAACAGGGAATTCTACGGCTTCGAGCCGCGGGATCATCGAGGGGGGGATGCCGCCCACGATCATGCCGCGCACCTGCATGGCAATGGCCTGTCCTAGTGTTTCTTCATCGAAATGTAAGCCCCCGACCAAAATCGCACCTTGAGCCGCGGCGTCGATGTGCTTGGTGCGGATGGGGTGGCGGGGCGAACGTACCACTACTCGTAACTTACCGAAGGCTTCCTTCCCGTTTCCCCAGCCCATCTGCATAAACGCGCCGGTCGATTCGATGACCACACCCTCTGTCGGTGAGGCTTCGACGACCAGCCCGGGGACCAACGCTGCGACATGAATCGTCTGTGGTTCGGCTTCCAACAACAACCGCCCACGCCCGCTACCCATAATTGTGCCGGTGATGGGGGCGCGGCACACTTGTCCCCCTAACCCGCCACGCGACGCCAGCACATCGCCTTCGTTGACCGCCGCGCCGCGCTCGATCTTCAAATATGCTTTGACTTTTTTGACCGGCACGTTCAGTTCGCGCGCCACGTCGACAATGCAAAAATCGGCCGGTTCCACCGTCTGCGCAACGATGCGCGATGCTTCAACCGCCTCGCCGAGACGCACCAACACCTCACCAGGACGGGGCAATCGCCGGGGGATGCGTACCGTTGTTAGCGGATTGACGATACTATAGGGGATGAACATCCTAACCTCCCACGTCCCAAATCCAGCCATGCAACACGCGCCGCCTACGTTCTGGATCCTCAGGTAAGACCAATGGTCGACCGCGCGCATCCACGACCAACCCCACCAGGCCACCGATGGCCTGCACTTTTCCGCCGCGTCCAAATCCCAGGCCCACGTCGAAGCGCCGGCTAGGGCGCAGTTCCAGCGTCGCTTTCTGTCCCGGCAACAGCGGCCAGATTTCTATATCGCCATAGCGTGCTTCGACGTTCAATGTACCACCATCCTCGTACACGATGCGCATCTTCATTACTACCTCGCCAGGACGGGCCTTGCCCACGGGCGAAATCACAGTCCCCAGCGAGATGAGCGTTCCTGACTCCATCGCCGAGGCTGCGGCCAGGGGCTTGAGGCCTGCCACTGCTCCCAGTGCCGGCGCAGCGCGGTTGACGTCTAACAGAATGGTAGAAATCCCGGTCGGCTGAAGGCTATCTAGCGTGACCAACAAAGCCTGTCCGGGACGGGGCATGTGGACCAACCCACCACCGGAGATGAGGATGGGATCGACACCCGGTAGCATACCCGGCAAGACATTGGCCTTACCGGGGTCCCACGTTGGGCGGGCCATATCCAATGCCGAGCGCAGCATCTCGCGCACCACAGCCTGTTCCACCCACAATTCGCGCGGATCCTGAGGAATGGTCCACGGGCGCAACTCACGATTGTGCAATAGCACTAACAGCTCTTCTTCTTCCATCTCTTCGGGCAGCCATTGTAATAACGGCGCTGTGCCATGGTCCTGGACCCATTCCAGCGGGCCGTAAGCGATCCCCTTGTCGTAAATCGTCACATACGAGCGATCTTCGAAGCTGGCGGCTACCGTCGTCGTTGCTGCACCTACGTCGATACCTAAAACACCACGATCGGTGTTGCCTTCGCGGTGACAGAGGTACTCCACGACACGCGCGAAAGCGGTTGCCGTCGGCAACAAGGGGAGGCGGCTCCAGGCAAGGAGCGTCTCTGCCCCAGGCGCAGCATTCATGCGCCCCTCGATGTAGTACTGCTCCAGGGCGGTCTGGGCCGGCCCCAGATGCTCGGTATCGACCGTGGGATGGACGTTGTCCACCACCTCGACGTGCGTGATGTCACCCATCAACTTGGTGATTTGCGGGCGCAGTTCGGCGTTGCCGGCATAGAGCACCACCGGGCGTTGATCTTGCTCCAGCATCGAAGCGGCCAACGCGATGGCGTCGGCCAGCTCCATTACCGGGCGGCGGGCGCCGCCATCGACGCCGCCGACCAACAGCACCACATCCGGCGCAATGTCGCGCACGGTGCGTGACCATGTCGTCTGTGGTGAGTTGAGACTCCCCTCGCGCGAAAGGATCGTTTTGATCGTGGTGTAGGTGCCGCTGGCCGCGCGACGCGCGCTTTCCAGGCTCATCTCGCGTACCAGGCCGGCGATGACGAGGCTCAACGGTTCGGGCGCGCTCAGGATAACCGCGAAGGCATCCACACCCTCCAGTCCGCGTTGTGGCGTGATCAGGCGTCCCGCTCCATACAACCTGCGCCCTGTGATTTGTTCCAGTTCCTCGAGGGCATTGACCACGCCCACGCTCAGGTCATTCCAGGGGGGATTGAGCGTCGTCAGCGTTTCTGCCTGGGCCACAAAACGATAGGATTGTCCGGCTGCCCCGCCCTCCACATTTTCCAGGAGCAGCAATTTGGTGAAGACTGTGCCGCAATCCGCGACGAGGATCGATTCTATGCTGCGCTCATCAGTCATCCATCAGCCCCCTATGAGAGAAAACGCTGTTCTGAGCAACGTTGACCATCGTTCAACCCACAGCGTAAGTCCCGTTGTGATGGCGCCGGCAAAGGCTGCCGCCAGCGCGATGATGATAAAAAATTCGCCGATGCGGCGCAACCACACCCTCCCCCGCCTGGTTTCACCATTTTTGCTGATCGGACGTGAGGAGAAGACGAGCAACGCTGCAATGGTCCCGCCCACCATCACGATGCCTCGCAAGAGTCCCCACGGCAGGTTATCCAGGGTCACCGCCGCGCCGGTCGCCGTGATCTGGGGGATCAGCGTCCCCAGCAGCGCCCCGCCGATGGCTACCCCTGCCCCGGCGCCGAGTAGATAGCCCATCGGGATATTGCCGAGCACGGATAGGCGGCTCAGTAATTTGGAGGAAGAGAAGCCTTTGAAAAGCAGCAGAATGCCCAAAAAGATGGGAACGAAATGGTAGATCTGAAGCTGCACCGTATTTGCCGTGAGAGCTTCCTTGAACCAATCAAGCAGCACCACATTGATGACAACACCCATCACGTAACCCGCGCCACTGCCCACCAACAAGGCCAACATCCAGCGGTAGAGGACGTTGTCGCCAAGCAGATAGCTGAAAATGACCAACGTCACTACCGCGCCCACAATCAAGCCAATGATGTCGATGCCCATGACGTTAAACGGCCCCCTTCTTGCCCAGAGCTAAACAGTAGAACAGACCGAAGAACAGCAACACCAGTGCTGCCCAATGCGCCAACATCAGTGCGTCAAGCTGGCTTTTGAGGACGTTGCTCGATAATCCACGGAATTCCTGGTAGGCGGCCACATCGGGCAGCCCTGCCACCCAACCGCCCACCGCCGATGTTTCAAGGTAAGGCATTACTAACGGTGTCGTCACCGCGTTGACGCCGATCAGCATGGGGAGTGCCTGGGTGGCGTTGTTTTGTTCCACCCACCAGCGCAGGCGTTCGCTCCGCCCCGCCAGCACGACGATCATTTTGGCCTCGGATGGTTCGGCAAGGAACTGGGCCACGCCGCTCGCGGAGCCGGGCAAATAAGCAGCCTGTCCATCCGGCAGACGATTGGCCAATGCCAGGGGTTCGAGCAGACTTTGGACTATGCCGGCTCCTTCGGGGAGGGTGCTTACCATCATCACGTGGACATTGCGGTCTGCGAGATGCCGCATCACTGCCTGGGCGATGGCCGCCATTTCTCCTGCTTCTGCCGGGCCATACTCCGCGGCGACAATCACCGTATCCCCGGCCTCCAGCGTGTCGATGGTTTTGCTAAACTGCTCGATGTGTGGGTGGCTCAGAGCTTGCGAGAGCGGCGCGCCGCCCCCCAGCAAGCCGAGCACGGTCACCGCCAGGAGGATCGTGGTCACGATCAAGCGCATCGCCAGTTGCCCGCTGCCCGAACGGGCGCGGAATTGCGCCACCGGGCGCTGTACGCTGCGGGGTTGTTCGAGCAATTTCTGCCACAGTTGTGCCTGGCTGATGATGGCTTCCGGGAACGTCGATGGCGGCGCGGGTTGGAAATCCGCGGGCATGTCTATCACCGCGCCGGGCGGCAACACACCACGCAACCCGGCCAGTGGGCCTTCTGTTTCTGCCGGTTCGAGGACACGTTTCTCACCGGCCTCACCTTCGGCAGACGGGACCGGGCGTAATTGTTGCACCCAGTCGGGAATCTCCGCGCGGACCAGCCCGCCTTCTTGCGGCAGAGGAATTTCCGCACCCGGTACCATTACTTCGGGTAGGGGAGGCAGAGGGCCGGTCCCCGGCGGGCGCAGTTCTTGCAGCCAGCTTGGCACTTCGGCCCGCACCAGGGATTCGTCTTCGGCCACGCGCTCGTAAAATGTAGCCTCTTCCTCAACCTGACTCGCCGCAACAGGAGCCAGCCCCTTGAGCCAATCCGGTATATCGCCACCTTCGCGCAACGGTTCTTCGTATTCTTCCAATTCGCCCGGCTCCCCCTCACCGGGGACGAAGACGGGCTGCGCCGGTTTGAAAGCCAGCTCTTGATCAGCCGGTGTCACACCTTTGAGCCACTCTGGTACGGCGGATGGCCCGGCTTGAGCTTCTTCTGGGGCCGCCGCAGTGAAGATGGCGCTGCTTGCAGCAAAGGGGGACGGGCGCTTTTCTTCGGGAGGGGGCGCTACTGGCTCCAGTCCAGCGATCCAGTCGGGGACACCCATTTCGGGTGCAGCTTCTGCACCTTCAGGGGGCGCTTGCGGTTCAACAGGAAGAGGGCCTTCGGTTATGATGCCTGCCAGCCAATCGGGTACGGCTGTTTCAGGGGCGCTCTCTTCTTCCGGCTCTGTGGTGAAGACGCTGGCTAACGGCTCGGCCTCTTCCGCACTGTAGATGCCCGCAAGCCAATCCGGCACCCCGGGCGCTGCCTTCTCTGCTTCGGCTGCAGGCGTAGCTTGTGCTTCGGTTTCCTCTTCGCTGTAGATGCCTGCGAGCCAATCCGGCATGCCTGTCTCCTCGGCTTTTTCTTCCGGTTCTGTGGTGAAGCTTACGGCTTGCGGTTGGGTTTCCTCCTCGCCATAGATGCCCAGGAGCCAATCGGGTGTTGCTTCCTCGGACGCCGCCTCTGCGGCGGGTTCTGCAAAGGGAGCACCGGCTTGTGGTTCGCCCTCTTCTTCGTATATTCCCAGAAGCCAATCGGGTTCACCTGCCTGGGGCGCAACTTCGGGAGCAGGTTCTTCCGCGGAGACGGCGGCCTGCGGTTCGACCTGTTCTTCATATAATCCTTGGAGCCAGTCAGGTTCACCTGTCACAGGCGCAGTCTCTGCGGGTACGGGGAAGGGAGTAGGGGCGGCCTTCGCTGTTGGCTGGGCGCGCTCCTGAACTTTTGCCGGCTCGGGATAGGAGGGAGCCGGTGCACGCGACACAGCCGCCATCGTGCCCGGTTCTGCACCCTGCAGCAGCCAGGCGGGGAGCTGTCCCGCGCCTGACGTGTCTTTGGCTCCCTGGCCCGGCATGGGTTCCTCGACGTTCTTCAGCAACCACTGCGGCACTGGCCGTGGGGCCGGCGCTTCGGCGGGAGAGGTCGGGACAGCGCCTGCGAGCAACCAATCCGGCAATTCTGCTGCCGGCTGCGCAGCGAGATCGGAGGCCGGCATAGCGGCTTCCCATGGGGATGGGGGTGGCGCCATTGTGTAGATGTCCTCCGATGGCGCAGCAGCAGGTTCTTCCGGCGTCAAATCGGAGAGCCAATCCGGCAATTCCTCCAAGACCGGTTCCTCTTCCACTGCCGATGGGGCTTCTATCTCGACAGGTCCGGCTGTTTCTGCATCTTCGAGCAACCCTGCTAACCAATCGGACGGCGCGCCGGTGTCGCCTGCTTGCGGTATCGGTTCTTCCGGTGCAGAGGCCTCGCCCGTCAGATCGGAAAGCCAGTCCGGAAATTCGGAGAAAGCGGGCGCGCTTTCCACTGGGGATTTGCTTTTCGCAAAGGTGTCTGGTGTCTCATGGGGGCCCTGATCGACTGTATCCGCGAGACTGGAGAGCCAATCGGGGAATTGGTCTGCCGCCGCAGATTCTGCTGTGTCCCCGGTTTCTGCCGGCTTGCCGAGCGATTGTTCCGTCAATTCCAGCAACCAGTCCGGCAGTTCTCCCGGTTCGAGTCCACCCTCCCTGGCCTTCGGCAGCGTGGGGAGTGAGATGCCCTTCACGCCGACAGGCGGTTCCTCTGCCGGCTTGGGGTTTTTGGGCAACTGCATTTCAGTGGGGAGCAGACGCGCGTTGCACTTACTGCAGAAGACATTGCCGATCGGATTCATGGCCCCACATTGGGGACAGCGAATGCGCGTTTGCGGCAATATCGCGCCGCATTGGTTACAAAAACGGCTGCTATCCTGATTCATCTTGCCACATTTGGGACAACGGACCATATTCACACTCACTCATCGCTGTGCGGCCGGTCAATGCCTAATAGAACCCGCAGGCCGGTTAATGTGATGCCCAGGGCGACCCCCATCACGATTCCCCGCATTCCCGCCGTAGCCAGGGTGTCCACCCCCTGCCGGAGCGCGGCGAGAACGCTTGGATACACATTGTAGGCAACGGTCGTCAGCAGAATGATGCCCGCGGCGACCACGAAGACGATGGCGCCGGCCGTGCGCCGTACGCGCAAGAGGCGCATCCCTGCCACGATCAACGTCACGGCGGTCAGTGCCAGGAGTGCCGATTCACCGGGGATCAAGATGCTGCTGAGGATTTGCTGCGTCCACCTCCCTTCAACGCCTTGCGCGAGCACCAGTACCAGGGTGCCAAGCGCCGACACAATGACCAGCAGGCTGGTGAACTTCTTTTTCCGGGCGCTGGCCAGTTTCAGCAAGTGGACTCGTAGCAGGCTGAGGTAAGCTAAGATCAGCGCGAAAGCGGCCAAAACCACAGCCCATTGCAGCAAAATTACATCGCGCAGCGTTGCCAGAAACTTCAGGGGTACCAGATAGCCAAGGAGCACCAGAATCCCCACGAGCATCGCCACGATTGTTGGGAGAAAGCGTTTGAACATCTAGGCTCCTCCTGCTCCAATAAGTGAGATGAGAGCCGCGCCAATGATGCCGATGATTACCAACCAGCGCAGGATGTCCTGCGCCGAGAGGCTGGCCAACGCCGCCGAACGTTGCGACACGACTGCGCCGCTGGCAAACATATCTTCGCCGATCACTAATTGCTCCTGATCCAGGGCCGGGTAGAGCGCGCCCAGGCCCTGTGGTGATGTCGTCCCGCCGGAGGAGTGGATGCCTCGCCTTTCGGCAGCGGTGGTCAACAGGGTGGCTTCTTGGGTGAATGCGCCCAGGACCACGTTCGAGCTGATTCCACCATCGGAGAGATAAGTCGCCGCCGTCGCGGCATAGGTGATGGGCGAAGGCGCTGTAAATTGCACCGCCGCCGATTTGTAGAGGTCGACGCTGCCAAGTCGGGCGTAGGCGCGCCGCAGCCAGTCGCCCGCCAGTAGATAGAGGGTGGGGTCGCTGGTGGTGATGAGCGGCGGTGTGTCGTAAGCTGCCGACAGGTCCAACAACGCGCTCAGCCCTTGCAGCGCCGCCACGGATGTCATTGCGTCTTCGCCGATGACGCTGCCATTGCCGAGCGCGACGTGGATGGAAGTGCCTTCTTCGGCCACCCGCCCGACCTCGTCGGCCAGCGAGCCAAAAACAGGGATCGAGCGCGTTGGTGGGGATTGGTTGCGATAGCGCATCCCGTAGAGCGCAAACGCAATCACCGCCACCAGTACAACTCCCAGGGCCATCAACTGCATCAGGGTCTGGTTGATCATTTACTGCACCTCACCCGCGCGTAAGTGGTTCTCAAGCTGGCGCAGCGTTTCCGGTTGTTCCAGCGCCTCGGCGAACGGCGCGAGGCTCTCGCCGAAAAAGGGGGCCAACATCCATAGTATTTGTCCGCCTACAAATCCCCACATCTGCAGGACGTCCAGGAACGGGAGCGCCACATCTGCGAGGCCGCGTTCTCGAATCGAGGCCGCCCACCGCGCGATCCGCTCTGAGGGGATGTGTTCATACTCCATCGAGTATTCCTTCCGTTCTCTTGTGCAGCACTTGCCGCACTGCTATATTCTATTCGCTAGAGTTATTGTATCACAACGCAGAAGGATGTGCAACTAGGCTTTGTGTCGCGGTGCATTTCAGAATGGGGGCGACTTTTCTTAAATTGCACCGCAGAGCACGCAGCGTCCGCAGAGTTGCCAGAAATTTCTCCGCGTTCTCTGCGAACTCTGCGGTTAAATCAAACGTTTATCTGGCTTTTGCCCCCGAATTGAAATGCGCCCTTGTGTCGTGCAAAATGGTGCTGAATTGCGTGGCGTTAACTGATCAAAGGCCGTTTGCTGTTCGCTGTACGCTGGGTTATACTAGAGCCTATGTGGCAGCGCTGGATTTTGTTTCTTGTGACGGTGAGCCTCCTGCTGGGATGCAATCGTTCTCCGTCTGCTGTGCCTTTGATCGTCCCAGAGTGGACGCCGACCGTAACACCTGCGTCTGTCCCGGTGAGCGTGCCTGCTTCCACACGCGACGCCGATCTGTGCCCGGCACGGCGCGGTGTGGCGTTCCCCGCGCGGCCGGCGGCGTTCGACGAGTACGTCGAGACGCTGCGCGTTTATCTGGCCGACGGTGGCGACCCGAAGCGTCTCCCGGCGTTGCTGGGCGGTTGGCAAGCCAAAGCAGCGACGGGTGAAACGCTCGCCCGCGCCGATCTCAACGGCGATGGTAGTATCGATAACGTCGTTGCGTTTATCAACCCGGCTTCCACTACGTACCCGCCCGAAAGTACGCTGGCGATCTACACATGCCGCGAAGGGACGGTGCGCGCGCTCTATACCTATGCGCCGGGCGTGTGGTTCGGCCTGAACCTGGTCGGTGCAGCGGACGTGACGCAGGACGGATTGGCCGACCTGATCTTTACCGAGATCGCCTGTGGCGCGCAGGCATGTTGGCATACGCTGCGGGTTTGGTCGTGGGCCGGCCGGGATTTCGAGGAGCGCGTAGGGCAGACGTTCACGTTTGTTGACGCGGTTTTTGCTTTGCAGGACGGGCAGATTGCCGTTGGCAGGACGGGCAGTGGAACCGTGGATGCCGGCCCGCAACGCCCCGTCACGACCACCCTGGCCTGGGCCGGCGATGGTTTGACCGTCACTGCCACCCTTGTCGGGCCGGCGGTCTACCGTTATCACGCCTTCCGTGATGGGGATGAAGCGCTGTTCGCCGGACGTTACGCCCACGCGCTGGATGCCTATCTGCGGGTGCGCAACAGCGAAACGTTGAAAGCCTGGGCCGTTCACCTCAGCCGTGATGAAGAGGAACACTGGTTCGCCGCGCTCGTTGATTGGCGACTGCTGCTGTTGGAGCTTCGGGTGCAAAATGTACCGAATGCCCAGACTTATTACGATCATCTGCTGGACACCTTCTTACCGGGAACGGCGGGTTATGCCGTTGCCGCGCTGGCGCGGCGGTTTGTGGATAGCTACAACGCGCACGGTGATATGGCGCTTGCCTGTGCGGAGACGATCCGTGTGCCAGAGGCGCAAGAGGTATTGGATTTTCTCAATAGCTTCGGGTACGACAATCCGACGTATACCTGGAGCGATCTGTGCCCGTTTTTGTCAACGGATTGAACGGATTTTTTTAATCCGTTTCATCCGTTGAATCCGTTGACATAATTTTTTGGAGGAAAGTTAAATGCCGCGTGATACCTTTGATCAACAACTACAAGAGCTGCCTGCCTTCCGCGCCTTGCTGCGCGCGGTGGAGGCGGATTTCTACGCCGATTTACCGATGCGCGCGCCGGTACTCGATCTGGGGTGCGGCGATGGGCACTTCGCCACGGTCGCGTTCGAGCGCAAGCTGGACGTGGGGTTGGATCCGTGGGCGAAGCCACTGCGCGAGGCCCGCACCCGCGATGTTTACCGCATCCTTACCCACGCCGACGGCGCGCGGATGCCCTTCCCCGACGCGCACTTCGCCACCATTGTGAGCAACTCCGTGCTGGAGCACATCCCCGATGTGGATCCGGTGCTGCGCGAAGCGACGCGCGTGCTCCAACCGGGCGGCGCCTTCTACTTCTGCGTGCCGGGGCCGAACTTCCGGCAGTTTCTCTCTGTGGCGCGGGCGCTGGAGGCGCTGCGCTTGCGCGGTCTGGCCGAAGCCTACCGCCGCCTCTTCGACCGTATTACGCGCCACCATTACTACAACACGCCTGCGGAATGGATCGAGCGCCTCTCCCGCGTTGGCCTGCGGGTAGAACGTTGGTGGAGCTATTTCTCCCCGGCGGCGCTGGCGGCGCTGGAGTGGGGACATCCGTTAGGGCTGCCCTGTGTGTTGGCGAAGAAGCTCACCGGGCGCTGGTTGCTTGTCCCCACACGCTGGAATCTGGCGCTCACCGCTACACTCCTGCGCCGCTACTACGCGGAGCCGCTGCCGGCGCAAGGCGCATACCTCTTCTTCATCGCCCGCAAGCTGTAAAAGAGGCAGGAAGCAAGAGGCAAGAAGCAAGAGGCAAGATTCTTGCTCCTGCCTCCTGCATCTTGCCTCCTGCCCCCTGCATCTTGCATCCTTTCTCCCCTGCTGTACAATGCCGGTATGCTGAAACACTGGCGTGTGCTTGCTATTGCTATCGTCTGGGCGATCTTTGGCGTGGCGAATCTGGTCCGCGCGGGGATGGCGGCGTACATTGCGCCTGCGTTGGCCGAGTATCCGCCGTCTGTGCCGCTGCTGCTGTTGGGAAGCGTGTACGGCTTGTGGGGCGCGATTTTTCTCGCAGCGGCGATTATCACCTGGCGGCGCAAAAGCAGCGGCGGCGCGTTTGGCCTGGCGCTGGCGTATCAGGCTGTGTTGTGGATGCTCAACCTGTTTGGCTATCGCTCCGCATACGCCCGCAGTCTGTGGCCCCGCGATCTGCTGCTGACCCTCATCTTTCTCGCGCTTATCGCCCTTGTGACCAGACGTAAAAAGGCACAGTAACAACAGGGTGATTTTTACCGCGTATCTTCACCGATTGTGACTTCCATTCGTGAGGATTCGTGACAATTCGTGGTTAAGGAGAACAAACAATGACATACGTACCACAACGTTGGAAACTGGATGACTTGCTTGCGCCGGCTGGCTCGCCGGAGGTGGAGCAGTTTTTTGCCGACATCGAAACCCGGCTTGGCGAAGTCGAGGCGCTGCGCGACCGGCTCGCGTCGGACATGGCCGAGGAGGTGTTCCACAACATCCTCGCCCGCCTTGAGCGGCTCTACGCCGACGCCGGGCGGCTGATGGCCTACGCCTATCTCTGGTTCTCCGAGGATATCGCCAACCAGGACGCGCTGGCCTTTCGCGCGCGCGTGCAGCAATTCGGCGCCGATTTGCACAACCGTTTGCTCTTCTTCGAGCTGTGGTGGAAGGCGCTGGACGATGAGCCGGCAGCGCGGTTGACGGCGAATTCCGGCGATCTGCGCTACTATCTGGAAAGCCTACGCCTCTTCAAGCCACACACGCTCAGCGAAGCCGAGGAGAAGATCATCAACATCAAGGACGTCAACGGCATCCAGGCGGTGAAGACGATTTACGATATGCTGACCAACGCCTTCAAGTTCCACCTCACCGTGGATGGCGAGGAGCGGGAGTTGACGCGCGGGCAGTTGATGTTCTACGTCACCAGCCCCAACCCCGACTTGCGCGCAGCGGCGTACCAGGAGTTGTACCGCGTCTACGCGACCCAGGCCGACGTGTTGGCCTACGTCTACGCCGCCCGCGTGCGCGACTGGCAGGCCGAAAATCTGAAGCTGCGGGCGTTCGCCAGTCCGATCAGCGTGCGCAATCTCGAAAACGACATCCCCGACGCGGTGGTGGAGACGCTGCTGGACGTCATCCGCCGCAATGTGACGCTCTTTCAGCGGTTCTTCCGCTTCAAAGCACGGGCGTTGGGCGTGGAGCGTCTGCGCCGCTACGACCTGTACGCGCCGCTTGCCGAGGTGGAAAAGACGTATTCCTTCGACGCCGCCGTGCGGATGGTGGACGCAGCCTACCGCGCCTTCTCGCCGACGCTGGCCGATCACGCGATGCGCGTGCTGGAAGCCGAACACCTGGACAGCGAAATCCGCCCACGCAAGATGGATGGGGCGTTCTGCTATGGGCCGCTACCCACGCTTACGCCCTGGGTGCAGGTGAATTTCCAGGGGAAAATTCACGACGTTTCGACGCTGGCGCACGAACTGGGGCACGCCGTCCACGCGATGATGGCGGCGGACCACTCCCCGCTCACCTTCCACTCGTCGCTGCCGATGGCGGAGACGGCGTCGGTCTTCGGCGAGATGCTGCTCAACGACAAGCTGCTGGCGGAGGAAGCCGATCCGGCGGTGCGGCGCGCGCTCATCAGCACGCTGCTCGACGACGCCTACGCCACGATTGTCCGGCAGGGGTACTTCGTCATCTTCGAGCAGCAGGCGCACCAGATGATTGTGGACGGCGCGAAGCCCGACGACTTGTACGCGGCCTATCTTGCCAACCTGCGCGAGCAGTTCGGCGACGCGCTGGAGCTGAGCGACGATTTCCGTTACGAGTGGCTGGCGATCCCCCACATCTACGACCGGCCCTTCTATTGCTATGCCTACGCCTTCGGCAACCTGCTCGTGCTGGCGCTCTACCGCAAATATAAGGAACTGGGCAGGGCGTTTGAGCCGGACTACCTGCGTATCCTCGCCTACGGCGGCTCCGCCAGTCCCAACCACATCATCAGCGAGGCCGGTTTTGACATGACGTCGCCCGATTTCTGGCAGGGTGGGTTTGATCTACTCGCCGCGATGTTGAGTGAATTGGAAGCATGATGCAAGAAGCAAGAGGCAAGAAGCAAGAGGCAAGGGGCAAGAAAGAAGACAATCCTGCATCTTGCATCCTGCATCTTGCATCCTGCATCCTGTATCTTACATTCTGGAGGTTTACTATGCCTATTATTCGCAACACCGAAACTGGCCCTACCAAGCCACAATTCTCCGTCGGCGTGAACGTCATCCTTGTCGGCAGCAAGAAGATGACGGCGGCGCAGCAGGAGAAGGCCCTCAGCGTGGACAAAGTGCGCGTGCTCATCGTGGATGCGGACGACCCGGAGAACGTCCTTGTGGACGAAATCGCGCCCGCCCGCGAGTTCAGCACCGGTTCGGTGGGGTATGGGCTGAATGTGCGCAGCGCGGAGTTTAGGAAATGACGCGAATGTCCTGAATCTGCGACAGATTCCGGCGTATGTATTGACATTCACGCTGTGGGGTATTACAATTTGATTAATCAATTGATTAATCAAAAGGGGGTAGCTATGGAACGACAAATGAGCGCCACGCAAGTGCGTGTGAATTTTGGAGAAGTATTGCGGTATGTTTCTACCAAACAACTACCAATTATTGTCAAACATACTGGCAAACCCCAAGCTGTGCTTATTGCTATTGAGGAATACGAACGGCTAAAAGAAGCCAGCCAACCTACACCCGATTGGCGCATTGCATTGGATCAAGCCCTGCAATTGGGCAAAGCTATTCACGCCAGGCGAGGAAGCGAACCGTTGCCCGATGCGGCAGAGATGATTCATCAAATGCGGGAGGAACGGGATGCCCAACTTAGGGAAGTATGCGGTTTGTGTTGATGCCAGTTTTTTGATCCACTTGCTGCTGCATGGTCAATATGTTGCTAAGGCGGCCGCATTATGGCGCATCTGGCATACTGATGGCACTGTTGTGCTTGCCCCCACGTTGATACTCTATGAGCTCAATAATGTGCTCTATCAACAGGTTAAGGTGGGCTATTTGCGTTCAGAGGAAGCAACACAAGTACTAGAAAACGCTCTGGCTCTCGAAATTAAACTCTACGGCGACGCTCCATTGCATCATCGCGCATTGCGTATGGCGCAAGAGTTTTCATTAGCCGCAGCTTACGATGCTCATTACCTGGCCTTGTGCGAGCGTCTAAACGCCGACTTCTGGACTGCTGACAAACGCTTGTACAACAGCATCCACGAGGCACTGCCGTGGGTGTATTTGCTGCAAGAATCTGAGGCAGATTGTCACTTGCCTGAGGATGCAATTTCCACGTAAACTATACATACAATAGCCATTTTGGCTGTTCCTTCAAGCGATGGGTAGGACTGCAAGCGATGTGTTTGTAGACTTACCCATTTTTTATTTCGATTCGACGGGGAGGGCATGCATGGCGCGATTGCACGAGTATCAGGGCAAGGCTTTGCTCAAACAGTTCAAGGTGATGGTTCCTCAAGGCCGCGTGGCGGCGACGCCGGAGGAAGCCCGCGCTGTAGCCGAGGAAATCGGCAAGCCGGTGATGGTGAAGGCGCAGGCGTGGATCACGGGGCGGGCGAGCGTGGGCGGCATCCGCAAGGCCGCCACGCCCGACGAAGCGGCGGAGGCGGCGCGGGCCATTCTCGGCCTCAAGGTGAAGGGCTTCACCGTGGAGCAGGTGCTGGTGGAGGAGCAGGTCGACATCGCCCGCGAGTTCTACGCCGGCGTCATCGTGGACGACCGGGCGCAGGCGCCGCTGGTGATGTTTGCCGGCGTCGGCGGCACGGGCATCGAGGACATTGCCAAAGCGCATCCTGACAAAGTCGCCACGACGCACGTGGACATCGAATTCGGCCTGCAAGACTACCAGGCCCGCGATCTGGTGCGCAAAACGGGCATCCACGGGACGTTGCAGCGCGACCTGGGCGCGTTGCTGGTGCAGCTCTACGATGTGGCGCGCACTTACGAGACCCGCGCCGCCGAAATCAATCCGCTGGCGTTGACCGCCGACGGCAAGCTCGTCGCCGCCGATTGCCGCATCACCGTGGACGACTACGCTGTGTTCCGCCACAAGGATTTGGGCATCACCATTGCCCGCGAGTACGACCGCCCCCCGACGCGATTGGAGAAAATCGCCTACGACGTGGAAGCCGGCGATTATCGCGGCACGTTCTACTTCATCCAGATGGCGGAGGATTTCGGGCCGGGTGAGGGCTACGTCGGTTTCCACGGCGCGGGCGGCGGCGGCTCGATGATGAGCATGGACGCGGTGTTGCGCCAGGGTTACAAGCTGGCGACCTTCGTGGATACCAGCGGCAATCCGCCCGCCAGCAAAGTCTACCGCGCGGCGAAAATCATCCTCGCCACCGGGCCGATCGACGGCTACTTCGGCTCCGGCTCCGGCGTCGCCAGCCAGGAGCAGTTCTACTCGGCGCGCGGACTGTTCAAGGCGTTCCTCGAAGCGCAGTTGGCCGTGCCTGCCGTCATCCGGCTGGGCGGCAATGCCGAAGATAAAGCGGTGGAAATCCTGGAAGCGCTCAACGGGCGCATCCCCGCGAAGGTCGAGGGGTACAAGAAGGACGACTCGCCGGATTTTTGCGCGGCGCGATTAGATGCCTTGATTCAGGAAGCAAGGGGCAAGAAGCAAGAAGTGCAAATTACGAATCACGAATTACGAATCACCCAACCACTCAATCACCTAACCACCTATTCGTTTGAGACCGTTACTGGCGGCACCGTCACTTACGATCACGCCATTTGCGCGACGTGCGAGAGCAAGGTCTGCATCGAGGCGTGCGCGATGAAGATTCTGAAGTTGGACGAGGCAGGTTGTCCGGTGCTGAATATCGCGCCGGCGGATGCGAAGAAGGGGCGTTGCTCCGAGTGTCTTGGCTGTGAGGTGGATTGTTTGTTGTATGGCGCGGGTGGCGGAAAAGTCACCCTTCCTATTCCGGGATTGGATGCGTAGGAGAAATACGATGTCAATTCTCATCGATCAGACAAAGCGAGTTCTCGTGCAGGGCATTACGGGCCGTGAAGGCGCAGCACGGACCAGGTTAATGGTGGACTATGGTACGCAGGTCGTCGCCGGCGTGACGCCCGGACGCGGCGGTGAATCGGTCGAAGGCATTCCCGTCTATGACACGGTCGTCGAGGCGTGGGAGTATGTGGGGCCGATTGACATCAGCGTGCTGTTCATCCCCGCGCCGTTGGTGCGGAGCGCGGCGCTGGAAGCGATCGATGCCGGCGTGAAGCTGCTCGTCATCGTCCCCGACCGCGTGCCCATCTACGACGTGCTGGCGATTGCGAAGCGCGCCAAATCCGCCGGAGCGCGCTTCGTCGGGCCGAACACGCTCGGCGTGCTCAGCCCGGATAAGGGCGTGCTCGGCATGATCGGCGGGCGGGCGGCGGCGGCGCGGGAATGGTTCTTCCCCGGTCCGGTGGGGGTGGCCTCGCGCAGCGGCGGGATCACGTCCTCGATGGCGTACTACCTGGCGCGGGCGGGCATCGGCGCGACGACGCTCGTTCACGTGGGCGGCGACGCGGTGGTGGGCCTGCCGCATCCCGACGTGATGCTCGAATTCGAGCGCGACCCCGACACGAAGGCCGTCGTCATGTTCGGCGAGATCGGCACGAGCCAGGAAGAGCGCGTCGCCGACCTCATCGAAGCAGGCGCGTTCACCAAGCCGCTGATCGCCTACATCGGCGGCAAAGCGGCGAAGAGCGGCACGCGCTTCTCGCACGCGGGCGCGATCGTCGAAGGCGGACGCGGCACCTACGAGGGCAAAGTGGCCCGCCTGCGCGAAGTCGGCGCGACGGTGGTGGAGCAGTTTATGGATTTGCCGGAGGCGACGAAGGCGGTGTTAGCGAGACTGTAGACGGTAGACAGTAGACGGTAGACGGGTCTTGAAGAGCAAACCCTGTCTACTGTCTACCGTATACCGTCTACTTGAAAAGGAGACGGAGATGGCTGAACAGACATGGACACAACCGATTACGAAGATTGAACCGAACAAGGTGGCCGTGCGCGGCTATCGGATTGACGAATTGATGGGGCGTGCCTCGTTTGCGCAGGTGGTGTATTTGACACTCAAAGGGGAGATGCCCACCGAGGCGCAGGGACGGGTGATGGACGCGATCCTCGTCTCCAGCGTGGATCACGGCGCGACGCCGCCCTCGACGCTGGCCGCGCGGACGGTGGCCTCTGGCGGTGCGCCGCTTACCGCGGGGATTGCGGCGGGTGTGATGACGATCAACCGGCATCACGGCGGCGCCATCGAGGGCTGTATGCAGGTGCTGCTCGAAGCCGTAGCGCGGCAACGCGCATCCGGCGAGGACGCGTTGACAACCGCCCGCGCGTTGATGGCGGATTACCGCGCGCAAAAGAAGCGTGTCCCTGGTTACGGGCACCGCGTCCACACGGACGATCCACGCGCGGCAAGGTTGTTCGCCATTGCGGAGGAAGCAGGCGTTGCCGGCGATTATGTAGCGATGGCGCGCGCCCTCCGGCAGGCGATGCGGGAAACCCTCGGCAAGGATTTGCCGCTGAATGTGGACGGCGCCATCGCCGCGTTGCTGTGCGAGATGGACTTCCCGCCGGAGATGGGCAACGGCCTCTTTGCCATTTCGCGTATCGTCGGCCTCACCGCGCACGTCTTCGACGAAATTGTAAATCAACGCCCGATGCGGCAAATTTCCCCGACGGCGCACGAGTATGATGGGCCGGAGGAAAGAGGTTTATAGTTGAAGGTTCAAGGTTGAAAGTTAGCTGGGTTGACAGAACAACTTTCAACTTGTAACTTTCAACCTGTAACTGGAGGATAAAATGCGTGACGAATTGCTCAACACAATCCCTGAATTCAACTTGATCGCTGACGCGGATTTGCGCGAGCGGACGATTCAAACGTGGGAACTGGGGATGCGCGAGGGCGGGTGGACGCTGGCGGCGCTGGCGCGGATGCCGTTTTCGCTGCTCATCAACCCATGCCCGGTGAACTTCATCGAGCATACGCGGGCTGTGGCACAGATTGCGATCAAGGCGGCGGAGGTCTTCGCTGAGCTGTACGGCGACCGTGTGCCGGTGGATATGGACATTCTCATTTCCGGCGGTATCCTGCGGGATGTGGGAAAGCTGGTAGAATATGAGGAGCGCGAGCCGGGCGTCTTCGTCCAGACGGCGGCGGGGAAGATGCTGCGGCATCCGTTTACCGGCGTGGAACTGGCGGCGCGCTGCGGCCTGCCCGTCGAAGTGCAGCACATTATCGCCGCCCACGCCGAAGAGGGCGACAAGGTCAAACGCACGACGGAAGCGACGATTGTGCATCACGCGGATTTCATCAGCTTCCACGCTGTGCTGCGGTTGGGGCAGGGGAAGAATCTTGAATCAAGAATCAGCGAATCGCCATCCCGATGAGAACATAGTACTATGTGAACACCAATGGGTAGAGCTAGGCGCGGACGCCGTCTACTGCTGGCGGCGGCAGTGTCGGCTTTGCGGAGCGATTGAAGGACAGGAGCACACGCTGGTCGAGGCGGCGTACACCGTCGTTGGGTGTTGCGCGCATCCGTATGTGTGCGAAGGGTGCGGGTATATTCCACAGTGAGAAGGTATATGGCAGGACAAACTCTTATCCAGAAAATCTTCGCGGCGCACACCGTACCGGGCGCGTCGGTGAACCCCGGCGACATCATCTGGCTCGATCTGGATGTGCGCACGGCGCGCGATTTTGGCGGGGCGAATGTGGTCAAGAACTACCGCGAGCACTACGGCGACGCGCCGGTCGCCGATGCGGCCAGGACGTTCTTTACCTTCGACCTGGTTGTGCCGCCGAGCAACATCCCCTATGCTAACAACCAACAACTGTGTCGTGAGTGGGCGCGGACGCAGGGCGTGCGCGTCTTCGACGTGAACGCGGGCATCGGCTCCCACGTCGCCATTGAGGAAGGGCTGGTGCAGCCCGGCAGCACGTTCGTCGGCACCGATAGCCACCTCAACATCCTCGGCGCGGTGGGCGCGTTCGGGCAGGGGATGGGCGACCAGGACATCGCCTTTGCCTTCAAAACCGGGCGCACCTGGTTCGAGGTGCCGCCGACGATGAAGGTGATCCTCAAGGGCGAGTTGCGCCCGCCCTGTACTGCCCGCGATCTCACGTTAGCCGTGATGCGCGCTCTCGGTTCCAGCGGCGCGTTGGGTCGCGCCATTGAATTCTACGGCCCCCCGATTGACGCCCTTGACCTCGCCGGCCGCATCACCCTTGCCAGCCAGGTCACAGAGGTGGGCGGCATCATCGGCTTCCCGGTCACGAATTACGAATCACGAATCACGAATCACTCCCCACTCCCTACTCCTTACTCTTTACTCCTTACTCCTTACTCCCTACTCCCTGACCCCGACGCCGATTACATCGAAACGGTCGAGATCGACATCGGCGATTTGACGCCGCTCATCGCCTGCCCGCCGAGTCCGACGAACGTGAAACCGGTGCACGAGGTGGCCGGGCGGCGCATCGACAGCGTTTTCCTCGGCTCCTGCACCAACGGGCGCTTCGAGGATTTTGCCGCCGTCGCGGAAATCGTGCGCGGCAAGCGCATTGCGCCGCACGTGATGGCGACTGTCGTCCCGGCGACACGCCGCGTCTACGCGCAGATGCTCGCCTCGGGCGTGCTGCAAACGCTGTTTGACGCCGGATTCATCATCAGCAACCCCGGCTGCGGCGGCTGCGCATCGGGCCACCTGGGGATGACGGGCAAAGGCGAGGTGCAGGTCAGCACCAGCAACCGTAACTTCCCCGGCAAACAGGGCGCGGGCGAGACGTATCTGGCCAGCCCCGTCACGGCGGCGTGGTGCGCGCTCAAGGGGGAGATTGCGTTGCCGGTTTAGCAGGGCGATTGTGATAGAAAATCAGGAGACAATTTATGGAAAACGTTCTGGTACAGCACATTGTCAGCACGCCTGACGTTTTTGGTGGGAAACCACGCATCCACGGTCATCGTATTCGCGTGATGGACATTGTGACCTGGCACGAAAAGCGTGGGTTATCCCCCGATGAGATTCTGGATTTGTATCCAGGGCTAACGCTGGCAGATGTTCACGCAGCATTAGCTTACTATTTTGATCACAAGGCTGAGATCGAGTCCGACTTTGAGGACGAAGCCGCGTTTGTATATGAGCTGCGTCCGCACTACGCATCCGTACTTCGTGAGAAACTAGGTGACTGAGCGGATTCGCTTTTATTTCGATCAGCATATTCCTGGCGCTGTGGCGCGGGGGTTGCGGCGACGTGGTGTAGAAGTACTTACCGCCCAAGAGGCCGGTCGCTGTGGCGACATAGATTCAGAGCAGCTTGCGTTTGCATATGAGAATGGATACGTGATTGTGACTTTTGACAGCGACTTTCTTGCTTTGGTTGCCAGTGGGATACCGCACAGCGGCGTTGCTTTCTGTCCCGCCACAAAGTACACGATTGGTGAATTGATCTACAAATTACTCCTTGTGCATGATGTATTGGATATAGACGATATGCACAATCATATTGAATTTTTGTGACGAGAGTTGCAATGACGATCGGACGCTTCTACGGCGGTATCGGCGCCGTCATCTGGTCCCCGGAAAAACAGCGTTACTTGCTGCTGCGCCGTGCGGCGAACAAGGACTTCGCGGCGGGCGTGTGGGAATGTGTGACCGGGCGCGTGGACCAGGGCGAAGGGTTCGAGGAGGCCCTCCACCGGGAGGTGCAGGAGGAACTGGGCGTCACGGTGCGCGTGTTGTGTATCTTGGGGACGACGCACTTCTACCGGGGCACGCCTACGCCGGACAGCGAGCTGATCGGCGTGGTCTACCTTTGCGCTGTGGATAATGCGGATGCGGTTCATACCAGCACTGAACACGATGCGGCGCGCTGGGTCACGGCGCAGGAGGCTGCCGGGGTGCTCACGGCGACCGATCTAAGCACGCAATGGATGCGCCGCGTCATCGAACGCGCGGAGACGGTGCGACAGCAGTTGCCGGCCGCCTTGCTGCACTATTACCGGCAAAATGGATTCGAACTGGGGTGAACGATGAAACCGACATACATCACTGGACGTCTCTGGGTGCTCACCACGCCTGAGGGTGTGCTCTATGACGACATTGACACCGATATGATCTTCCACAACCGCTATCTGCACATCACCGACGTGGCGCAGATGGGGCAGTACGCGCTCGACAACCTGCGCGGGTGGGAGGATTTCGCCAAACGCGCGCAGCCCGGCGACATCGTGATGGCGGGCCGCAACTTCGGGGCAGGCTCGTCGCGGCAGCAGGCGGTGGATTGCTTTCGCGCACTCGGCATCGCTGCGATTGTTGCGGAGAGCTTCGGCGCGATCTACAAGCGCAACGCGATCAACAGCGGCCTGCCGATTGTGAGCCTGCCCGGTTTGACCGAAAATGCCGCCGCTTTTCACAACGGTGACACCGTCAGCGTGGATTTTGAGACAGGGACGGTGATCCTCAACGGCGCACAGACTTTCACTGCACAGCCGTTCTCCCAGGTGCAGATGGACATTTACCAGGCAGGGGATTTGTTTGCCTACGGCAAACAGATCGTGTAGGTGCGATTTGGTAATCGCGGTTATAATCGTTCTCGGACAAGCGCATAATATGCGGTCTGATCCAGAGTACATTCGATAGCGGCCATAAATTCTTTGCGGGAGAGGCGCATTTGCTGCGCCATTTTCTGGATGTGAAAATCGCTCAACTCACGCGCGCCGTGCGACATAAAGGTGCGCGCCACAAGTTGACCGTCCAGGAAAAGCTTGTAAATGCGATGGTGCGAATCTTCGACGTCGAAGGCGAACTTGCCGGATAGCGCCGTGGCGACTTTGCGAGCAGGAAGTGTGGTCATGGAACGTTCGAAGCTGCTTCAAGCGCACGCAATTGGGTCAGGTGCTCGGCCAGATAAGGCGCTAGATGGTCAGCGTGGGCTTCCAGGTCGGCGCGATATTCCTGCAGCGCAATGCGATAATCCTGACGCGCGGCTTCCAGCGTGTTGCCTTCTCCGTAGAGATTGAAGAGGTCGTCAGAGACGAAATACCTTTCGCCGGTAAAGTGGATGGTTACGGGGACGCCTTGGACTTCGCTGCGCACGCCATTTTCGGTCAATAACGTGACCAGATCGCTGTACTCGGATGCGGGTATAATGGTTACCAATGGTTGCCCCCGGCGCTCAACGGTGTAGCGTTCGTGCCCGTAGGCGACTTCGTTGATCACGTTGCTCAACTTTTCACGCGCATCAGATATGCTTACAGTGGGACACATCGCGTCCTCCTGGATGTCGAATTGTACAATTTGTACATATTGTAATGTTTGTGCTTGTATTTGTCAATGTTGCCAATTTCCATTTCTAATCCGTTTCATCCGCTAAATCCGTTGACCTTTTAGGAGACAGACGATGGGACATACCTTTTCTAATTCTAATCCGTTTCATCCGTTAAATCCGTTGACCTTTTAGGAGACAGACAATGGGACATACCTTTGCCGAAAAAGTGCTCGCCCGCAAAGCCGGGCTGGAAAGCGTCGTGCCGGGGCAGATCGTGACGGTGCGGCCTGACAAACTGCTCACCCACGACAACACGTCGGCGATTGCCGCCAAGTTCCGCGAGATCGGCGTGGCGAAAGTCGCCAATCCCGCGATGCACGTCATCGTGTTCGACCACGTCACACCGGCGGCCAACGAAACGTATGCGATCAGCCACAAAGCCACGCGCGCGTTCGTGGCCGAGCAGGGCATCGAGGCGTTCTACGACATCGGCGAGGGCATCTGCCACCAGGTTTTGCCGGAGAAGGGGCACGCCTGGCCCGGCGCGGTCATCGTCGGCAGTGACTCGCACACGCCGACGCATGGCGCATTCGGCTCGTTTGCGGCGGGCATCGGGCGCACCGAAGCCGCCGCCGTGACGGCCACCGGCTCGATCTGGCTGCGCGTGCCGGAGACGCTGCGCATCGTCCTCCACGGAGCGCTGCCGCCGCGCGTCTCCGCCAAAGACGTGATTCTGCGCATCATCGGCGACCTGCGCGCCGACGGGGCGGACTACTGCTCCGTGGAGTTCGCGGGCGAGGCGATTCGCGCGATGAGCATTGCCGGGCGGATGGTGCTGTGCAACATGGCCGCCGAGATGGGCGCGAAGAACGCCGTCGTCGAAGCGGACGAGACGACGCTGGAATGGCTGGCCGGCCGCACACCCTGGGACGCCGAGACGTTGCGTCGTTGGGCCGCCGAGTTCCGCAGCGATCCGGATGCACCTTTCACCCGCGTGATCGAATACGACGTGAGCGACCTCGCGCCGCAAGTGGCGAAGCCGCACACCGTCGATAACGTCGCGCCGGTCACGGAGGTCGTGGGAACGAAGATCGACCAGGCGCTCATCGGCACCTGCACCAACGGGCGGTTGGAAGACCTGGAGGCAGCGGCGGAGATTCTGCGCGGCAAGCACATCGCGCCGGGCGTGCGGCTGCTGGTGTTGCCGGCTTCTCGTGAAATCCTGCTGGCGGCTATCGAGCGCGGCGTCATCGCCGATTTGGTGGCGGCGGGCGCGACGCTGCTCAATCCCGGCTGCGGCCCCTGCCTGGGCGCACACGAAGGCTGCATGGCGCCCGGCGAAGTCACGGTTTCGACGGCGAACCGCAACTTCAAGGGGCGCATGGGATCGAAGGAAGCCTTCACCTACCTCGCCAGCCCGGCGACCGTGGCAGCGTCGGCGCTGGCGGGGGTGATTGCGGATCCGCGAACAATTTAGAAACGTTCAGTATTCAAAAGTGGGGATTTGATAAGCAAAAATGGCTTCGTCTACAGTCACGAGCGTTAAATCATGCGCTAAACTTTGACAAATCAACATGCGATCAAACGGATCACGGTGGAGTTTCGGCAAACTGGCCAGACGTGATACACTGGTTTCATCCAAGTCGAGGCTGTCGATCTGATGTAACTTACGTTGTAGGGGAAGATAGTCTGCCAGCGGTTGTGGCAGCGGCAATTTACCAAGCTGATGTTTGATAATCGCTTCCCAGACTGAAATGACGCTCAAATGTACCTGGTTATCGGTATTTCGTATCGCTTCACGCATTGTGACTGGCAAACGTTTATCGCCGCTAATGAACCATAAAAAGACATGCGTATCGAGCAGGAGTCTCATTGTTCAAAACCCGCTAGAGTTTCTTCAGGCAAAGGCGCATCGAAGTCATCGGGAACAGTGAACGCTCCTTTGCACAATCCGTAAGGACGCAGACGTTTTGATGTGTGAGCAACAGGTTTGATTTCTGCGACAGGGGTGCCAGCTTTAAGAATCACAAATGCTTCTCCTGACTCGACCCGCTGGAGATAAGCTCGTAGGTCTTGCAGAATATCATCGAATGTAATGCGGACCATTGTTTGCTCATTGACAACACTCATCTTTGTGCTCCCTTCGCATACCTTACGTAATTTGAGTATAATCACAAGCGTATAAACTGTCAATGATGACGAACAGATACTATCATCATGATGATGAAAAATCTCGCTGATACCGGGCAGGTTATGATACAAATATGATCAATGACCTGACACAAGATTACGATACATCCATAGACTGGGAACAACTTGAGTTAATGGCAACGTTACCCCCGGCTAAGCGTGTGCTGACCGGGATGCAAGCGCAAGCCTTCGCTATGGCTGCGCTGAGGGGCACTTTGCGTCGTCGCTTCCCGGACTTGTCGCAGTTGGAGTTGAATATGAAGGTCCTTGCTTATCTCACGCCGCTGCGGATGGAAAAGCCATAGGCACGATCAGCTATTATCTTCGTATCATATAGGCAATTGAGAAAAGCACCTTATATGACTGGTGAATAATCGCGGAAAGGTAATCGAAACATTAGGAACAAACTCGGAGGTGTACAATGAGTGAAATGTGTGAGCAACTTCATCGTATCCTCAATAAAGCTTCACGATTTCGATTCCCATTTGATGAATATCGACTCCCTCAAAATGGAATATATGTTATGTTCGAGTTTGGAGAACAAGGTCACAACGTAGATAGAATCGTGCATATTGGTACGCATACTGGGAAAAGAAACCTCAGATCAAGACTTGAAGAGCATTTGACTCCTAATAAAGATCGAAGTGTTCTACGCAAAAATATAGGTCGCGCAATACTCTCCAAAAATTGTGACCCTTTTCTTGAACAATGGAATTGGGATCTAACTACCGTTGCAGCAAGAGAAAGATATGGAAGTCTAGTCGACTTGGATAAGCAGGGAGCAATTGAAGACCAAGTTACCGATTATATTCAAAAACGTTTCTCTTTTGCTGTCTTTGGAGTTGATTCATTGGTTGCCTGTTCACAATTCAAGTGGAGAATGATATCTACGGTTTCCTTATGTGATGAATGTGGACCATCGGTCGAGTGGTTGGGTTTACATTCTCCCAAAGCAAAAATTAGACAGAGCGGGTTATGGCTAGAGAAAGGTCTTTACAAAGAGCCATTATCGCAGGCGGACCTAGAAACATTGATAGCAAAGCTTCTAACGTCTCAGGAGTGATTGGAATATGCAGACTAAAATCACCGGTCGCGTCTGGAAATACGGCGACGACGTCAACACCGACGTTATTTTCCCCGGCAAGTACACGTATAGCCTCACCGATCCGGCGGAGATGGCAAAGCACGCGCTCGAAGACCTCGATCCGGCGTTCGTGGCGAATGTGCGGCCCGGCGACATCATCGTGGCGGGGAAGAACTGGGGCTGTGGCAGCTCCCGCGAGCAGGCCGTGGTGTGCCTCAAGGAGGTCGGGGTGGGGGCGATTGTGGCGCGTAGCTTCGCCCGCATCTACTTCCGCAACGCGATCAACTACGCGCTGCCTATCGTCACCTGCGATGCGGTGGACAGCGTCGAATCCGGCGATGAAATTACGATTGACTTCACCGCCGGCACCGTGGTCACCTCGCGCGCCACATACACTTTTCCACCGTTTCCGCCGGAGGTGCTGGCAATCCTGGAGGCGGGTGGCTTGATTCCGTATACGCAGCAGGCGTTGGGGGTAAAGAGTGAAGAGTAAAGCGTAAAGCGTAAAGGGTAAGTGGTATCAGGTTTGTTCCCCATTTACTCGTTTCTCATTACTCGTTTCTCATTACTCGTTTCTCATTACTCATTTCTCATTACTCATTTTCCAAACCACATTCACTGGAGGAACTATGGCAAAATACAGAATCGCTTTGATGCCCGGCGACGGGATTGGCAACGACGTGATGGACGCGGGCAAGATCGTGCTGGACAAGATCGCGCTGGATGCGGAGTACATCCCCGCCGACATCGGGTGGGAGTTCTGGCGGACGGAGGGTGAGGCGCTGCCGCAGCGCACGGTGGACATCCTCAAAACGTGCACCTGCGCGCTGTTTGCGGCAATCACGTCCAAGCCCAAAGAAGAGGCCGAGGCGGAACTCATCCCCGAATTGCAGGGCAAGGGCCTGGTCTATCGCAGCCCCATCGTGCGGTTGCGGCAGATGTTCGACCTGTACGCGAATCTGCGCCCGTGTAAGGCATACAAGGGCAATCCGCTCAACTACCGCGATGATATTGACATTGTCGTATTCCGCGAGAACACCGAAGACCTGTATTCCGGCGTCGAGTTCCACCCGCTGCCGGAAGAGGTCCGCAGCGTGTTGGAGAAGCATAGCCCGCGCATGTCGGCCTTCAGCGGCGTGGATTCGGCGGATATCGCGCTTTCGGCGCGCATCCTTACCCGGCGTGGCTGCCAGCGCATCGTGCGCCGCGCGTTCGAGTACGCCAAACAGTTCGGCTATCCCACGGTGACGCTGGTGGAAAAGCCCAACGTCATCCGCGAAACGTCTGGCCTGATGGTGCGCGAGGCCCGCAAGGTCGCCGCCGACTATCCCGGCATCGCGCTGTGGGAGACGAACATCGATGCGCAGGCGATGTGGCTGGTAAAGAACCCCCAGGATTACGGCGTGATGGTCTCCAGCAACATGTTCGGCGACATCCTTTCCGATTTGGCGGCGCAACTGGTGGGCGGGCTGGGTTTCGCGTCCAGCGGCAATATAGGGGATGGGTTCGCCGTTTTCGAGCCGACACACGGTTCCGCGCCCAAGTATGCCGGTCAGTACAAGGTCAATCCCACGGCGATGCTGCTCTCCATCAAGTTGATGCTCGACTGGCTCGGTGAGGCCGATAAAGCAACGGCGCTTGAGCAGGCCATCGCTGCCGTGATCGAGGAAGGCAAGGTCCGCACCTACGATATGGGTGGTAGTGCGAGCACGTTGGACATGGCAAAAGCGGTTGCAGCGAGACTATAAATGACGACGGATTTGACTGTTCGAACAGACACTGAACCTCGCCGCAGGTTGGGGCTCCGCGAAAGATTATCTGCGGAATGGCAAGATTATGCGCAGGCTATCGCTCCGTGGCTGATCGCATTGGCTTTTGTCGCCCTAGAAATCCGGCGGGTGTGGAACCAGATTGCCGTGCGTTACCCTGATTTTTTCAGCTGGGCCGAGCGCGCTGCGCGCCTCGACTTCACCAACCTGGCCCATCCCGACTGGGTGCATGGACTCTACCCCTTGGGCTATCCGCTGTTGCTGCGCCTGGGCCGCGAGCTGGGTGTCGACGTGCTGCGCACCGCGTTCGCGCTCTCGATCTTCGGCGGATTTTTGGGATTGCTGGGCACGTACTGGCTGGTGCGGCGGATGACGGGGCGCTGGTGGCTGGCGATCTTGACCGAGCTTTTACAGGCGTGTATGGCCTTCTACTTGTTCTTTGCCAACCTGGATTCCACCGACATGCTGGCCTCCGGCCTGATTCTCTGCGCTTTCCCGTTGCTGTTCAGCGAAAAACGGCAGCGGACGGCGGCCTTCTGGGCCGGGCTGCTGGTAGGGCTTTCGTATCTGATCCGCTATACGGCCTCTGTGACGGTGTTGCTGTGTGTCCTTTTCCTACTGCTCCCTTTCGTCGCGCGTCGCCAGCGGGAGAGCCTGTGGATTACAGGGTTCTTCCTGCTCGGCGCTTTGCTCGGCGCGTTTCCGCAGTTCCTTTGTAGCTTTCTGATTAAGGGCAATCCACTTTATAACGAGGAAGCGCGCACGCTGTGGATCCACCTGCGCGGTTCGGCTGACTTTATCTACACCTGGAATGAGGCGCCGGCGGATATAGGGGCGCTGGAGGTGATGTTTGGGCAACCCAAGACGCTGCTCACCCATTGGGGCAAGACGCAATACCCGTGAATGAATTTTAAGTTGCAGATAAGCCTAATGGCTGCACATCAATGATTTTTAATTCCTTGACGATGTCGCGCGTTTCAGACTTGTGGGTAGCATTCTTACACGGCCAATT